>VFSW01000018.1_pt1 | contig 171038 bp, 156 predicted proteins | sample 5358111 | NCBI WGS metagenome assembly VFSW01 (sample SAMN11554181, study PRJNA540505) | mine drainage metagenome | isolation source: sediment from site ElyBrook_90M | place: USA: Ely Copper Mine, Vershire, VT | collected 2017 | reverse complement strand
CGCTGATCAGGGTTTTGCAGACCCTTGCCTTACCACTTGGCCACGGCGCCGGCGAACCAAAGTATACTTGATTTGGTCGGAGTGTCAAATCGAAATTCACAAGCCGATCGCATTGGCAATCACCTGCCTGCCCTCTGGCGATTCGATGAATTCTCTGAACTTTAATTGCGCGCAGGTGCACGCGCGCATGCGATTACGCGCCAGGTAAATCTCGCGCCGCACCGACAGTCCCTCTACTGGAACTGCTTTGATCGTCCCCAGTTCCAACCCACGCCGCACCGCAACACGCGATACAATCGAGATGCCGTGCCCGGCTTCTACCGCCGCTTCTACTGCCTCCACGCTGCCGAGTTCCATCGCGACGTGCAGGTCATCGGCGGATAGACTTTGCTCCGCCAGAGTTGCCGCGACCAACTGCCGCGTCGCCGCGCCGCCCTCGCGCAGAATCCACTCGGCGGTCCCCAGTTCCGCCGGCGCAATGCGCTCGCGGCTTGCCCACGGATGATGCGCGCCGACGATCAACACCAGCTCGTCGGTGAGCAGCGACCAACATTCCAATTCTTTGGCTTTGGAGCATAAACTCAGCACGCCAATGTGGATTTTTTTCTCGAGCAATCTTTCTTCGACGCTCTGACGGTCCATCACCTCGACCGAAAATTGAACTTCCGGATATTGTTTGCGGAACGCGCCGATGAGATGAGGCAAGATGTACTTGCCAGGGCTGGTGCTGCAGCCAATCACCACGTGCCCTTTCACCAAACCCTGCGACGCGCACATCGATTCTTCGATCCGCGAGGAGAGCTGGATCATCTCGCGCGCCATCGGAAGCAGATCGCGCCCAGCTTCCGTCAACACGATCCGTCGCCCGATGCGCTGAAAGAGCTGAACCTTCAATCGCTGCTCAAGCGCCTGAATCTGAAAACTGATTGCCGGCTGGCTCAAGTGCAGCTTGCGCGCCGCGGCGGAGAAATTTTCTTCCTCCGCTGCCACCGCAAAGATCTGTAACTCATGGACTTCGACCATCCTTAATCTCCTCGAAAACAAAAATGCCTCGCCGCGAACCATCTCGCTAGCGAGGCATTCGACGCCTCATAGAATTGTCTCTACTCGATTCTATCGCGCGACACCCGAAATGTCAAAAATTGGTTATGCTGGCTCGTCTCTTCATAAGCGCTCTTTGGGCATGTTAATCCAACATCCGTATAGATAAACGACGGAAAATCTATTGACTTTATAAGCTGCGCGCGATATAGTGTTAGTGAAATATTCCACGAGCACGCGAAGCTGCTGTTCGTCTTTCGTTTGTTCCAAGGTTACGTTTGCCTCTCTCGCCAACGCGGGAGAGGCAATTTTTGTAAGACATTTTTAGAAAGGTGCGTATGACTGATTTCAATCCAAAACTGACTCGCCGCGGATTTCTCAAAACCTCCGCGTCGAGCGTCGGTGCCCTGGTTTTTCTCGACCGTGCTTTCTGGTCGATGACCTCTGGCTTGGCGAAGCTGGGTGCGCCCCTGCCCTGGTTCAAAGGACAGGTGAAGACCACGTACAACTATTGCGACATCTGCCCGTGGCGCTGCGGCATCGTCGTCAAGAGCGTTGGCAACCGCGTGTACAAAATCGACGGCAACCCGAAAGACCCAAAATCGCGCGGGATGCTCTGCGCGCGCGGGCAAGCCGGCGTTTCGTTCCTGTACGATCCGGACCGATTGAAGCAGCCGATGATCCGCACCGGCGCACGCGGCGAAGGCAAATTCAAGAACGCCACCTGGGAGGAAGCGCTCGATTATTCGGCGCAGAAAATGCTGACGATCAAAGACCGGTACGGTCCGGAATCGGTCGCGTTCTTCGGTCACACGTCCGGCGATTTCTGGTTCACCGATTATTTGTCGCAGGCGTGGGGTTCGCCCAACTCCGCGAAACCGTCCGTATCGATGTGCACGACGCCGCGCGAAGAAGCCGCGCTCATCACGTTCGGCCGCGCCATCGGCAACCACGAGCCGGTCGATTGGGACAACGCGCGCGCCATCGTCCTCATCGGCACGCACATCGGCGAGGACGCGCGCAATACGATGATGCAAGATCTCGCGAACGCGCGAGCGCGCGGCGCAAAACTCGTCGTCGTCGATCCGCGCTATTCCTCCGCCGCAATGAAAGCGGATTACTGGCTGCCGATCAAACCCGGCACCGACACCGCGCTGCTCCTCGCGTGGATGAATGTTCTTATCGGCGAAAAATTGTACGACGCGGATTTCATCGCCAAGTGGACCGTTGGTTTCGACCAACTCGCGGATCACGTCAAAGCGTTCACGCCGGAATGGGCAGCACCGATCACCGATCTGCCGGCGGACAAGATTCGCGAAACCGCGCGCGCGATGGGGCGCAATCGCCCGCAGTCGGTCATCGTGCCGGGTCGTCACGTCATCTGGTACGGCAACGACACGCAGCGGATGCGCGCGGTCTACATCGTCAACGCGCTCGTCGGCGCCCTCGGACGACCCGGCGGAATGTACTTTAACAAGCCGCCTTTCATCGACGAAATCCAGCACCCTCCGTTTGCCGCGACCAGCGGCGCGGGCGGCTGAAGCAGCACCCCTGGGGAAGAGGCAGGTCTGCCTCTCGGTCCAACCGGCAAGGCACGCGCGGACGGCGCGCGCGATCGGTTTTTGCGCGGCGGCACCGCGATTCAAGAACTCGTCGAGCCGATGATCACCGGCAAGCCGTACCCGATCAAAGGATTGATCGCCTACGGCGTGAGTCTGTTCCACACGCTGCCAAACGTGCCGCGTACAAAAGAAGCATTGAAAAATCTCGATTTCTACATGGCGGTCGACACGCTACCGCAAGATCACATCGCGTGGGCGGACGTCGTGCTGCCGGAAGCGACGTACCTCGAACGCTACGATGAGTTGTGGGCGTGCTCGCACAAGACGCCGTACATCGCGCTGCGCGAGCCGGCGGTCGAGCCGTACGCGCAGACGAAACCGGCGTGGTGGATCGTCCGTGAACTCGGCGTCCGTCTCGGCTTGCAAGATTTCTTCAAGTGGCAAACCGCGGAAGAATACCTGAACCAGCGGCTCAGTTCCATCGGTTTGAATCTCGACAAACTGCGCGCGCAAGATGGCATCGCGATGCAGCCGGGCAAACCCTGGCTCGCCGATTTCGAAAAGGAAAACGCGTCGCCGTTTGCGACGGAAAGCGGCAAGGTCGAGCTGTACGCGGCGTCGCTCGAAAAATCCAAGTTGAGTCCGATGCCCGTCTACGAAGCAGTCGCCGCGCCGCCCGCCGGGTTCTTCCGCTTGCTCTACGGGCGCAGCTCGGTGCACACCTTCAGCCGCACGACGAATACGCCGGTGCTCAATGAACTGATGCCGGAGAATGAAATCTGGGTCAACGATACAGCTGCCGCGCAACTTGGTTTGAAGAATGGGGATCGCGTGATGCTGGAAAATCAAGATGGCGCAAAGAGCGGCCCGATCAAAGTGAAAGCGACGCCGCGCATTCGCAGCGACGCGGTCTTTATGGTGCACGGTTTCGGTCACGCCGCGCCGGGATTGACCCGCGCGAACCAGCGCGGCGCGAGCGACGCGATATTGCAGACGCAGTACGCGCTCGATCCGATCAGCGGCGGCGCGGGCTTGCGGGTCAACTTTGTGCGATTGGTCCCTGCGGGGGAGGCGTGAGATGACAACCCGCTACGCTTTCTCCATCGATCTCGACCGCTGCATCGGCTGCCAGGCGTGTGTCGTCGCCTGCAAGACCGGCAACGAAGTGCCGTTGACCGATTCCTTCATCGCGGTGCGCGACATTGTGCGCGGCACATCGCCCAACTTTTTCGGATCGTTCGCGCACCATCGCTGCTTCCATTGCGGCGACGCCGCGTGCGTGAACGTCTGCCCCACCGGCGCGCTGTCAAAATGGAACGGGCTGACGGTCGTCGATACCGACAAGTGCAGCGGCTGCGGCTATTGCACCGACGCGTGTCCGTACCAAGTACCGCACATCACCAACAATCACGTTTCCAAGTGCATCGCCTGTCTCGATCTGGTGAAGGATGGGCAGACGCCGTGGTGCGCGCAGACCTGCCCCAGCCAGGCGATCAAGTTCGGCGAGCGCGATCAGATTCTTGTGGACGCGCAGGCGCGCGTCGCGGTAATCCAATCGCGTTACCCAAACGCGCAAGTCTACGGCGACAAGCAACTCGGCGGACTAGGATTGATGATGATCCTGCTCGACCAGCCGGCAATCTACGGACTGCCGGCGAATCCGGAGATCACGCTGCCGCTTGCCGCGTGGCAAAAGGTGGTCCAGCCGGCATCGGTTGGACTGACGCTGACGGCGGTCGCGGCGACCGGGCTATCGTTCATCATCGCACGGCGGCAACATCTGCGCGAGAAAGCGGCGCAGCGCAACGATGAAGAGGCGTTCGATGCAACGTCTCTGCCGGCGGAAGAGGAGAAGAAAGACAATGGCTAGCGAATCAATGCGCCTCGTGCGCCGATACCTGCCGACGCAGCGGCTCGTCCACTGGATCGGCGTGGCAACGTTTGTCGCGCTGCTGTTCAGCGGCATCGCGCTGCTCGTTCCGCCACTGGCGTTTTTCGCTTACGGCGGCGCGCCCCGCTTGATCCACCGCATTGCGGTCGTTCCTTTCATCCTGCTGCCGATCCTCTACGTCGTCCTCAACCCCAAGCAGGCGAAGGAACTGCTGATCGAATCATTCACGTTCACGCGCGACGACATCGAATGGTTCAAGCACATGCCGGCGTACTTTTTCGGACGAACGAAAGGGCTGCCGCCGCAGGGACGGATCAACGCCGGGCAGAAACTGCATCACGCGACGACGTTCCTGATGTTCATCGTTGTCGCCGCGTCCGGGTTTGTGCTTCTCTTCGGCAAAGGTCAACTCGGACCGGATGGACTCGCCATCACCGCGATGGTGCACGACCTTTCGATGCTGGGCTTGACGGTGATGATGATCGGTCACTTGTACTTTACGTTCGTCTACGACGCGCTCTCTTCGATGCTCACCGGTTTTGTGACCGAAGAGTACGCGCGAATGGAACACCCAAAGTGGCTGGAGGAATTGCCACCGAACGCGTTCGTCGTCAAGAAAAAGTAGGACAAGTTTACAAAACTTGTCCAACAAAATTCAAGGAGGAATTCGAATGAATGCTCGTAAACTTGCTCTGATTGCCCTGCTGCTCGTCGTGGCAATCACCGGCGCGTGCGCGCCCGCGCCGACGCCCGTGCCCACGGCGGTCCCACCAACCGCTGTACCGCCGACGAAGGTACCCCCTACGGCAGCGCCCGCCGCGTTCGACATCAAGCCGGTGTTGGACAAGTATTTTACAAACTTGCCGGATGGTTTCAGCACGATTTCGCCTGCCGCGTTGAAAGAACAGATCGCGGCAGCCAAGCCGTTCATCGTCGACCTCCGCGAAACTAGCGAGATCGCCAGCGCGGGTTACGTCGACGGCGCGGTGAACATTCCGGTCCGCACGTTCATGAAGAATCTGGACAAGCTGCCAGCGAAGAACCAGCCGATCGTCGTGATGTGCGGCAGTGGTCATCGCAGCGCGCTTGGCATGGAAGCGTTGCAGCTGCTCGGCTACACCAACGTCAAGTCGCTCGCCGGCGGCTTCGGCGCGTGGAAAGCCGCGAACTTGCCCATTGCGACCGGTACGCCGGCTGCGCCGGTTGCCGGCACAGCGCCAACGGTCGACAAAGACCTGCTCGCCGCGCTCGACACCTATTTTACTAACTTGCCGAATGGTTTTGGCACGATCGCGCCCGCGGCGTTGAACGACATGCTTGCCGCATCGAAACCGTTCCAGGTCGACGTGCGCGAAACGAGCGATGTCGCGTCGAACGGCTACATCGCCGGCGCGACGAACATTCCGGTTCGCACGCTGATCAAGAACCTCGACAAGCTGCCGCAGGACAAGACCGCACCGATTATCGCCGAGTGCGGTTCCGGTCACCGCAGCGCGATGACGATGATGGCGCTCAACCTCTTGGGCTATACCAACATCAAGTCACTCGCCGGCGGATTCGGCGCGTGGAAAACCGCGAACCTGCCGATCACCAAATCGGCGAACTAAACGCAAGACCCTTCGGGTTTTCGGAAACCCGAAGGGTCTTTCATTTCAGACGTACTCGCTTCTAGCTTTCGATGCCGCAGCCACTGCCTCGCCCAAGCCGGCTTGGCGCAGGAACGCTTTCACCACATGCACTGGCACTGCCATGCCCACATCAGGACCAGTGATCATCGTATTGATTCCGACGATTCGCCCATCGATGTCCACCAACGGACCGCCCGAGTGTCCGGGGCGCATACGCAGACTCACTGCGATCCACTCACGTCCGCTCGCCGCCATCTCCGGCAACTGCGAACCTTCGCCGATCACGATCCCCGCCGTCACTGCGCCGGCGACGCCAAACGGATGCCCGATCGCCATCACCCACTGCCCGGCTTTCAGCAGCCGCGAATCGCCCAGCTCGATGGTCGACAACCCGGTGGCGTCGACCGACAGCGCCGCAAGGTCGCGGCGGTCGTCGCGCGCGAGAAGACGCGCCGGCAGCGTCCGTTTGTCGGGCAACGTCACCGTCAAGCCGCGCCGTCCGCGCACGACGTGTGCGTTCGTGACGATCAAACCATCGGGATGCCAGATCGTTCCCGCGCCCGCGCCGCCATGCCCGTTATGAATCTTGACCAGACTCCGCCGCACATCCTCAACCGCGCCGGACATTTCGTCGTTCAATTGCTGGATCAAGTTGCTCATCGCACGCTCCTATCCCCGCTCGCCGATGACGACGCTCACCTCGCGCAGCTGTCCGCCGCGCACCACGCGCGCCGTCACTGTCGCGCCAACGCGATCACTGCTCAACGCGGCAAGCAAATCGTCCAGATGACGAATCGGCTGCGCGTCGAGCGCGACGAGTGTATCGCCCATAAAGATGCCGGCGTGTTCCGCCGGACCGCCCGGCTCGACTGAGACCGCCAACAACCCAGTCTCTTGACCGAGTTGCTTGGCGAGCGCGTCCGGCAAGCGCACCGGCTGTGCGCCAACGCCGAGATAGCCGCGGCGGATGTGACCTTTCGTCAGCAGCGTTTCGACCACCGAACGCAGCGTCGTTGCCGGCACGGTGATACTTACGCCACGCAAAAGCGCCGACGTATTCAGTCCGATGAACTGCCCATTCGCATCGACGAGGGGACCACCGGAGAAACCGGGATACATCACCACATCGGTTTGCAAATAACGATCCAACCGACCGCCTGCCGGCGTGCGCCACGCGTCGCCGAGTGCGCTGACAACGCCGAGCGTCGCCATCACGTTTTGTTCCGGTCGACCGAGCGCGAGGACGAGGTGTCCCACCTTGAGCGCGGCGGGATCCGCCCAAGTTCGCGTCGTTAGGTTGCCTGACTGCGCGCGCAGCACGGCGAGGTCGGTCGTCGGATCGCGTCCGACGAGTTTCGCGGTGGTCGTCTTGCCGTCCGGCAAACCGATGCCGATACTGTCCTCCTGCTCTACGACGTGATGCGCGGTGACGATTACGCCATCGGCGGACCAGACGATGCCGCTCGCCGGCAGGCGCGGCCGCGCTTCCACGCGCACGACGCCCACCCCGGCGGTTTCCGTCGCGGTCGCCAAAGCGTTGGATAGATCAGATAGCACTGACATTGTTTAACCTCCTCAGACCTGACAGGTTCTCCAAAACCAGTCCGGTCTCATTCTAACGCGAAGGGACACAGGGCGCATCGCCCATTGGGTGAGGAAGAGACCCGGAAGAAAGGTTAGGTCAAACCTCCCGCAGGTTTGGGAACCTGCGGGAGGTTTTCGTCACAGGAGAATTAACCCAAGCCGCGTCGCGTGGACGACGGCTTCGGTGCGGCTCGATACATTCAGTTTGCCGAGGATGGCGTTGACGTGGAATTTCACGGTATGCTCGCTGATGCCGAGCGTGCGCGCAATCGCTTTGTTGGATTGCCCTTCCGCCATCAGCCGCAGCACTTGCAGTTCGCGCGGCGTCAGCGCTTCAATCGGCGGCGCGGGGGACTGATCGCGCGCGGCGGGTAACAGCGCGTCGGCGAACACCGGATCGATCACCGCCAATCCATGCGCGACTGCCGCCAGCGCGGCGGTGAGATTTTCCGCCGACGCGGCGCGCGGCAATATCCCGCGCGCGCCGGATGTCCACACATCGGCGGCGATCGTTTCATCGGGCAACAGCGCGACGACGTGAACGCCGAGATCGCGCAGCGCGTTCGCATCTTGGGGCGCGCGCGTCGCGTCCGCGCCAAAATCCCACACGATCACGTCCGGGCGATACACCGGCAGCGCGTTCGCGAGTTCGGCGTCCGCCGCGACTTGACCGACGACGATGCAGCCGGGCTGACTCGCGAGCAGCGTGGCGAGTCCGGCGCGCGCCAGCGGATCGGCGGCGACGACCAACGCGCGCACTGCATTCACATTTGAAGACACAGGCGTATTCTCATCGAAACTGACAGACAAATTCTAATTCACCACGACCACTTTTCCAAACTGTTTGCGGTCTGTGATGTACTGCTGCGCGGCGGCAGTCTCCACCAGCGGGAACGTGCGGTCGATGATCGGTCGGAAAACTTGCTTGCCGACCAAATCCCACACCGGATAAAACTCTTTCGCCGTCCACGCGAACGAACCAAGCAGTGAGATCTGTTTCCAGAACACGCTCCAGATGTCCGTCTGTCCAAAGCGACCGGTCGTTCCGCCGCACGTCACGAGCCGTCCCGTCGGTCGCAGCGATGCGATGCTCTTCTCCCACGTGTCGGTACCGACGTGCTCGAACACCACGTCGACGCCGCGGTTCGCCGTGATTCGCATCACCTCGTGCGCGAAATTCCGCTCTGCATAGTTGACGAGATAATCCGCGCCCAGTTCCTTCGCCTTGTCGAGTTTCGCCTGCGTGCTCGCGGTGGCGATCACCTGGCAGCCGAAATGCTTGGCGACCTGAATGCCGGCGACGCCGACGCTGCTGCCTGCCGCGAGGATCAGCACCCACTCGCCGGGTTTGATCGCCGCGCGCGTGACGAGCATGTGCCACGCGGTGCCGAACGCGCTTGGCGCAGCGGCAGCTTGTACGAACGAGAGCGCGTCAGGAATCGGCAGCAGAATCGACGCGGGCACGCGGATGTACTCGGCGAAACCGCCCCACACGTTTACGCCAATGACTTGACGCTTCAGGCAGATGTTGTCGTTGCCGCTCGTGCAGTACTCGCACTCGCCGCACGTCGTCGCCGCGCCGACGAGCACGCGGTCGCCGACGCGCCAGCCGCGCGCTTCCGCGCCCAATTCCACGATCTCGCCCGCGGGTTCCAGCCCGCCGATGTGCGGCAGCGGCGCGTGGACGCCGTGCGATCCCTCGCGCGTAAAGATGTCGAGATGGTTCAAGCCGCACGCACGCACCTTGACCAGCGCGTCGCGCGGACCGACTTGCGGCGTCGGCACATCCTCGAATTTCAGATTCTCAATGCCGCCGCGTTTGTGGAAGATGGCTACTTTCATTCTAAACCCCAGACGGAAGACGGAGGACGAAGGACGGATGTTTTCCGTCTTTCGTCCTCCGTCATCGGTCGTCTTGATTCACGTTCTCAGCTGCGGAAACAAGATGACTTCTCGTATCGACGCCTGATCGGTCAGCAGCATCACCATCCGGTCGACGCCAACGCCGAGTCCGCCGGTGGGCGGCATCCCGTGCATCATCGCCTGAATGAAATCCATATCGACCTGATGCGCTTCCTTGTCGCCGGCTTGACGCTGCTCGGCTTGCTCCATGAACCGCGCGTACTGATCGAGCGGATCGTTCAGTTCGGTGAACGCGTTGCCCAGTTCCATATTCGCCGCGAACGCCTCGAAGCGCTCGACGATGCGTGGGTTGTCCGGTTTCTTTTTCGCGAGCGGCGAAATCTCTTCTGGGTAATCGATCACAAACGTCGGCTGGATCAGCGTTGGCTCCGCGAACGTGCTGAACAACTCGTCGACCTGCTTGCCCCACGTCGGATGCCGCTCGACCTGTAAGTTCAGTTCTTCGATGCGCGCGCGCAAACTGGTCATATCGGTTTCTTTGTAAATGTCAACGCCGCACGCTTCGAGAATCAGATCGCGCATCGTGGCGCGGCGCCACGGCGGCGTGAGATCGAGCGCGTTGCCCTGGTACGAAATCTGGAGCGTCCCTTGCGCGGCGTGCGCGCACGCGGCGTACAGCCCTTCGACCAGCGTCATCATCGTCGTATAGTCGCCGTACGCCTGATAGCACTCCATCATCGTGAACTCGGGATTATGCTTGATGTCGATCCCTTCGTTCCGAAAGTCCTTGCTGATTTCGTAGACGCGGTCGAACCCGCCGACGAGCAATCGTTTCAAATACAGCTCGTCCGCGATACGTAGGTACATATCCTGATCGAGTTTGTTGTGATGCGTGATGAACGGCTCCGCCGCCGCACCGCCGTAGAGCGACTGCAAGACCGGCGTTTCGACTTCGAGGAAACCTTGCTCGTCCAGAAATTTCCGCATCGCGCTGACGATGCGCGACCGCGCGACGAAAATCTGGCGCGCCTCTTCGTTTGACAACAAATCGAGATAGCGCTGGCGATAGCGCGTCTCGGTGTCCTTTAGCCCGTGCCACTTTTCCGGCAACGGCGACAAGGTTTTCGCGAGCAGTTCAACGCGCGCGACCTGGAGTGTGATCTCGCCGGTCTTGGTCTTGATCACATCGCCTTCCGCGCCAATGAAATCGCCGAGATCGAAATCCTTGAGCAGCATCGCGTACGCATCCGCGCCGACGACATCCTTGCGGATCATCAGCTGGATTTTTGCGCTGCCATCTTGCAGATGCCCGAACGTCAGCTTGCCCATATCGCGCAGCGACACGAGCCGCCCGGCGAGCCGCGCGCCCTGCACCGTCTCGCCGCGTGTGAACGCGTCGATCGCCTGCTGCGCGGTATGCGTCCGCGCGGCGCGCCGCGGGTACGGCTCGATGCCGCGTTCGCGCAGGCGGAGCATCTTCTGGTAACGCTGCTGTTCTTGTTCGTTGAATCGCGCAAGGAGGTCGTTAGACATGGTGGCTCCAAATAAAGACGGAGGACGAAAGACGAAGGACGGATGAGAGTTGCCCCGTCATCCGTCCACCGTCATCCGTCTGCGTTATCGAATCTCCGTAATCTTCAAGTATCGGATGCCATCGGGGATTTTGATTTGCACCTCGTCGTTCACGCGCTTGCCAAGCAGCGCGCGTCCAACCGGCGATTCGTTCGAGATGCGCCCGCGGCTTGGGTCCGCTTCGGCGGAGCCGACGATCTGGAACATCTCGTCGTCCCGCGCGCCGCGCTCGATCACCGTGACGTACGAGCCGATGCCGACGGTATCGGTCGCGCGCGTCGCGTCGATCATGACCGCGTTCTTGAGCATCTGCTCGATCGTCATAATGCGCCCCTCGACGAACGCCTGCTCGTTCTTGGCTTCGTCGTAGGCGGAGTTTTCCATGATGTCGCCTTCTTCTTTCGCCGAATGAATGCGCTCCGCCACCTGCGCGCGCTTGACGGTACGCAAGTTATCCAGCTCGGCTTCCAGTTTGGCGCGACCTTCCGGTGTTAGAAAAATGGGTTTTTCAGCCATTGGGCACGACCCCTTCCGAATAAAAAATCAGTCGGACATCGCCGACAGGTTTGACAGACGCGACGTCCAACTAGCCCGCATTATACCCCAATTTCGATTTCTACGCAAACGTGCTATAATGCGGGATAAGAGTCATCATGAATTGCGTTCACCACCAAGCATGAAAATGGTCCAGATGAAGTTATATGGTGTTCTCACCGCTATTTTCCAGTCAGATACGTGCGTCAGTCAAGACCGCGGCTGATTTCGAGGGTCTATACAACGGAGGTTACAGTCAGCTTATTGAAAACATCATTGAGCGAAATGAAATGCCCCTGAAAAGCGCTCTTATCAGGGGCATTTATGATTTCGATTATGCAGTTTGTTTTTCTGCTTGAACGGGAGCCGCGTCGGGAACCTGGACGAACTCAACTTCGATATCGAGTTTGATCTCGTCACTTACCATCCATCCGCCCGTTTCCATTGCCACATTCCATTCCAAACCCCAATCCTTGCGACTAATCTTGGCTTCTCCAACAAATCCCGCGTTCACGGTTCCCAGTGGGCTTTTGGCTTGACCTAGAAATTCGACATTCAATGTGACAGGTTTTGTTACATTACGGATGGTCAAATCGCCGATCAACTGCCCATGCGTGTCGTCGATCTTGACGCCGCGCGTCATTTTGAAACGGAGGGTCGGGTATTTTGCCACATCGAAAAAGTCAGGCGAACGCAAGTGATTGTCGCGGTCGGCTTGACCCGTGTTGATGCTCGCGGCATCGATAGTCACTGTAAGATGCGAATTCAAGAAATCGTCTTCCGTCAGCATGCCCTTGTCGTGAATTCGATCGATTTCTTTATCGTCAATGTGCGATTCGACGGTGACTTTGTCGAAATGCCCGCGCACCGTCGAAATCATCAAGTGCCGTGCCGAAAATCCCACGTGCGAGTGGCTCATATCCAATTTCCAAGCCATTGATATTCTCCTTGTTTGTAGTTTTGTTGGATCGGCTTGATCAAACTGCGCTATTGTATCACAATTCCGTCACGGAATCGTTAGAAAGATATTAGGATTCAGGGCGTGTGCAAAGTCGGCAAGTTGTCACTTCGAGCGCAGCGAGAAGTCTCGACTGGCGGCAAAACGAGATTTCTCGTCGCAAAAATCGCTTCTCGAAATGACAGGCGTCGCTAGTCAAGAGACTTGGCACACACCCTGTAATGTGGGACGAGTGTCGTGTGCTGCATCGCCACTCGTCACGCGTCACATTTTGGAGAAACTCACAATGGCAATCACGCTACTCGGTCTTGGACCCGGCAATCCGAACGCGCTGACGCTGGAGGCGCGCGAGGCGCTGGAACAGGCGAGCGAAATCTATCTGCGGACGCGCGACCACCCAACCGTCGCCGCGCTGCCGAAACACCTGAAGACGCACTCGTTCGATCACCTCTACGAGACGCTCACCGATTTCGATGCGATCTATGCCGCGATCGCGGACGATATCCTCGCGCGTGGTGAACGCGGCGACGTGCTGTACGCGGTGCCGGGGCATCCACTCTTTGGTGAAACCAGCGTGCAGAAAATTCTGACGCGGGCACGCGAGAAAAACATCGCCACGCGCATCATCGCCGGCGTCAGTTTTGTCGATGCCGCCTGCGCCGCGCTTGCGCTCGATCCGCTCGCGCGCGGCTTGCAGGTCGTCGATGCGACCGATCTGGCGCGCCAGCACTTTCCGCGTCTCGATCCCGACCAGCCCGCCTTGATCGGGCAGGTGTACCACCGCGCCGTCGCCAGCGATTGCAAGCTGACGCTGCTCGTCCTCTATCCGCCCGACCATGCGGTCACGCGTGTCGATGCGGCAGGCACGCCGCAGCAGAAAATCGAAACGCTGCCGCTGGCAGAATTGGACCACGCCGACTATTGGGCGACCACAAGGGATCGTCCCTACAACCTCACGACGCTCTATGTGCCGCCGCTGCCGCGCGCTGCGTCCGTCAACGCGCTCGCCGAAATCGTCGCGCGCCTGCGCGCACCCGACGGCTGCCCGTGGGACCGCGAACAAACGCACCAATCGCTCCGCAAAGATTTTCTGGAAGAGTGCTACGAAGTTCTGGAGACGCTCGACGAAGAGGATATGCCGCACCTGCGGGAAGAGCTGGGCGATTTGCTGCTGCACATTCTGATGCAAACGCAGATCGCGTCCGAGTCCGGCGAATTCTTGTTAAGCGATGTCGCGGCGGGCATTTCCGCCAAATTGGTGCGGCGGCATCCGCACGTCTTTGGCGATGTGAAGGTGAATAGCACGGGCGAGATTATCGCGAATTGGGACAAGATCAAAGAAACGGAGAACGGCGGCAAGCCCAAGCCCGCGTCGAGCATTCCGCGCGCGCTGCCCGCGCTGGCGCGCGCACAAAAGATCGCGCAGCGCGGCAAGGCGAAAGCGGACGTCCGTGCCCTCGCCGCGCGCGTAGAAAGACTGCCGCGCGCGAGGAACCGCGAACGCGCGCTCGGCGAGGTGCTGTTCGCGCTGGCGGCATACGCGGCGGAAAAGCATATCGATGCGGAGAGCGCGCTGCGCGTGGCGGCGAGGGACGCCAGCCGCTGAAGCGGATGGCATCAAATGCGAAACCCGCAGCGCGGGTTTGCTGCACGGTAGGCGTCGGATTTTATCCGATGCCGATCGCGCGGCGGCGAAGCACTTTGGGGGTCTGGCGTGTTTGGAGGCGAAGGAACTGGAAGAAAGCTTACTGATTAGAAGTGGTTGGCTAGTGCCTCTCTCATAGTCACATATTTGCTAATGTCCGAGTACATTAATCAACCTGACAAGTTTCTCAATAGACCACTGCAAAATTTGCAAGATCAAATCATGACGTCCAAACCACTCCAACACCGTAACACAAACAACTATCGCAACACCCATTATCTTCACGAAAGAAATTAGTGCATTCTGAAGTGCAATCCGACGAACTCGCGAGGTAGAAACACCAGGAAATTGAAGCGCTAGGGTTTGGAAAAACACTTGCATGTCACTTCCCCATACGCGAAGACGAAAAACAATAAAACCAATAGAGGACGTAAGGGTCAACCCGACGACGAAATAAACCAATTCGCGTGATACACCAGAGCCGTTCAACCAATCTGTGCGTGTAAGAACAGTGCCAAGTGCAATCGTAAGTATTAATACCGATACGCCGAGTTTTCCGTCGCTTGGCAATTTGGTCAATATGATTCTGAGTCGCTCGCGAAGCGTCACCAATGACACTTGGACGGCATCTGCCAGTCGTGTCGAAATGATCTTGAATCGTTCGAGAAGTGTCACCAAAGACACTTGGATGGCATCCTCACTAAGTAGAATGATCGCTTTGTTTTTGTCTGTAAGTAGCGCCTCTCTTGCTAGCACTGTTGGCGGCTTGACGTTATGGTCACCAGTTGCGTGGAATTTGAGTGTTAGAACGTACTTGGGCTCTAGGCTAATCAAGTAAGCTCGCTCTGCCATTTTTTCCGATTTCTTGTCTTCTATCACGGGACATGCATCTTTGTCTGGCACCATACGCCAATCCCATTGTAGGATATTTGTTCCCGAAGCAAATCTTATGACTATCGGATACTGATCGACCGGTATTTTGCTAGAACGCCACAACCGAACAGAAGAGAAAGCCAAATTGTTTAGAGTTTTTTTCTCGAGCGTCGCCTTCAATGGTTTTTCGAGATTCCAAATTTCCTCTCTTGCCAAAAGCTCTTTGTGGTCTACCTTCCAAAGTAATGCGTTGGGAGGAATAGAAATGTTTTTAATAAATCTCCGCGCACTCTCCAACACCGGCCTGAGTACCAGTCCGAGCAAGAATAGGATAGGGGCTCCAATTATTTGGGAAATCACATCATGACCAACTGAAATCAACCAGTCCACGATTTCCTCTGATCTTAGATTCGTGTGAATACAAAAAGTCGTCAAACAAAAATCAGGCGTCTATTGTCGATCGTTTCAACGAAGCTCGATTAACATGCTCGAGGGGAAATGAGCATCTACAGTCCACCCCGTAAAGCGATCTATCTTTCATCGAATCGGCTAGACTTGTTGCATCGTCGCCGTGCTTTTTCCATTCGCCAAACAAAAAGCGGCAGCGCTTTTCGCGGCTGCCGCCTAACATTTCCAGCCGCACCTCACCAATGAAATACGGCTTGCCTATGGTCGGGGCGAATGGACTTGAACCATCGACCTCAGCGTCCCGAACGCTGCGCGCTACCAAGCTGCGCTACGCCCCGATTACGCTCACATTATACCGCGTTTCGCGGAATATGCAAAACGCGCCGCGCCGCTCATTTCAGTTTGACTAATTCTCCTCTCTCTGCTATACTTTGCTCGTAGATGGAGGAGTGCCGGAGTGGACTAACGGCGCCGCCTTGAAAGCGGATGGGCGATGAGCCACGGAGGTTCGAATCCTTCCTCCTCCGCCGTGAATAGTGGGTGGTGGTAGTGGATCGTGGACAGCGATCTGTCCACTGATCACTGTCCACTCACCACTGGCTTGGAGGGGTCGCATAGCCCGGTCTAGTGCGGTCGCCTGCTAAGTGACTACAGGGGGTTAAACCTCTGTCGCGGGTTCAAATCCCGCCCCCTCCGCTGGGTAGTCAGATAGTCGTGTGGTCAGATAGTCGCGTGGTCACTGACCACTTGATTATGTGACTACTAGACTGTTTGACTAATTCTCCCCGTAGCGCAATTGGATAGCGCGCAGCCCTGCGGAGGCTGAGGTTGCGAGTTCAAACCTCGCCGGGGAGGCTCCAAGCGTCGAGTCCGTTGACTCGGCGCTTTTTCATTCCGCGAAAAAATTGCGCGTGCCGCGAATTCGTGCTAAACTGGGTTGGCAATCGACGGGGTGGCTGCTGCGTGCCGTCCCGTTTTCTTGCCAAAAGAATTCTGACGCGAGGAGTCTCTCTATGGCGAACTCGAACGAATTGCGGCGGCTGCAAGCGCTGGGCGCGCTATTCGGATTGTTCGGCTTGTTCGATTCGATCTACCTCTGGTCATACAAATGGAGCGGGCAGCTGATTTGCAGCGTCGGCGGATGCGAATCGGTGAACAGCAGTTCCTATTCGATGCTGCTGGGCATCCCCGTCGCGGCGATTGGCGCTGCCGGTTACGCCGTGCTGCTCGCGCTGGCGCTGTGGGCGTTTGCCGCGCGCGACCACGCGCCGGCATGGCTGCGGGATACGCGGTTGACGTTCAACATCATCGGCTTGTTCTTCGCCGCGTACCTGACTGGCGTCGAGCTATTCATTCTGCACGCGATCTGCATGTGGTGTGTGCTGCAAGCCACGGCGATCACGGCGATGTTTATCGGCGTCGTGGTCGAACGGCGAGTAGAGAACGCGATGGACTAGAAAACAGAAACCCGATTCAAGGAATCGGGTTTCTTATTTACGCGTTTGCCATCGCGCGCGCTTCGGCTTTGTCGCGCGCGGCTCTGGCTTTGTGCCGATCCTCGGTGCCGAGAATCTTTTTGCGAATGCGATACGCCTTGGGCGTGATCTCGACCAACTCGTCTTCCGAAATATATTCGATCGCCTCGTCGAGACTCATCACGCGCGGCGGCGTCAGCCGTACCATAATGTCTTCGTTCGACGAGCGCACGTTCGTCATGTGCTTTTTCTTCGCCACGTTCACGGCGATATCGCCCTCACGCGCTTGCTCGCCGATGACCATGCCTTCGTACACTTCCGCGCCCGGTCCAATAAACAGAGTCCCGCGCCCTTCGGCGTTGTGCAGCGAATAGCTCGTCGCGATGCCGGTCTCCCACGCGACCAGACTGCCGTGCTCGCGAATCTCGATCTCGCCGGCGAGCGGCAGGTAGCCGTGAAAGAGCGCGTGCATGATGCCCGTGCCGCGCGTCGCGGTGAGAAATTTGTTGCGGAAGCCGAGCAAGCCGCGCGTCGGAACGAGGTACTGCAGGTGCACACTGCCGTCATCCGCGGTGCGCATCTCTTTCATCGTGCTGCGCCGCGCGCCGAGCATTTCCATCACGATGCCGAGCGAATCTCCCGGCACTTCGATGTAGACTTCCTCCACCGGCTCCAGCGTCTGTCCACGCTCCGCGTCTTGCCGATAAATCACTTCCGGCTTGGAGACTTGGAACTCGTACCCTTCGCGCCGCATCGTTTCGATCAGAATGACCAGGTGCAGTTCACCGCGCCCAGAGACGATGAACGTGTCCGGCGATTCGGTCTCTTCGACGCGCAGACTGACGTTCGATTCCAATTCCTTGAACAGCCGCTCGCGCAGTTTGCGCGACGTGCCCCAAGTTCCCTCGCGCCCGGCGAACGGCGACGTGTTGACGCCGAATGCCATCCGCACCGTTGGCGCTTCGACGCGAATCGGCGGCAGCGGCTTGGGGTCTACCGCGTCGGCAACCGTCTCACCAATGTAGATTTCCGGCAAGCCGGTGATCACGACGATCTCGCCCGCGGCGACTTCATCCGCCGGAATTCGCTCCAAGCCCTGATGTACGAACAGTTCCGCGATTTTACCGGGGGTCTTGGTGCCGTCGTGCGCGATGCGGACGACGTTCATCGCCGGTCGCAGCGTGCCGGCGAACAAGCGTCCAATCGCAATCCGTCCCTTGTAATCGTCGTAGGCGAGCGTGGTGACCAGCAACTGCGCCGGCGAGTCCGGCTCCACCTGCGGCGCGGGCAGGTAATTCACAATCGTATCGAAGAGCGGCTGCAGGTCAACGCCAACTTCGCCCGGCGTCAGCGTCGCGCGACCCAGGATCGCGTCGGTGTAGACGATGGGGAATTCCGCCTGCTCGTCCGTCGCGCCGAGATCGATGAACAGATCGAACGTCGCGTTCGCGACGTGGTTGAGCCGCGCGTTCGGTCGGTCGACTTTGTTGATGACGACGATGGCTTTGTGTCCCAGTTCGAGCGCCTTGCGGAGAACGAAGCGCGTCTGCGGCATCGGACCATCGACCGCGTCGACGAGCAACAGCACGCCGTCGACCATGTTCAGCACGCGTTCGACTTCGCCGCCGAAATCAGCGTGTCCGGGCGTATCGACAATGTTGATTTTGACGCCGCGGTACGTAATTGCCGTGTTCTTGGCGAGGATGGTGATGCCGCGCTCGCGCTCCAAATCGTTCGAGTCGAGCACGCGCTCGACGATCGTTTGGTTGTCGCGGAAGATATGCGATTGCTTGAGCATCGCGTCGACCAGCGTCGTCTTGCCGTGATCGACGTGTGCGATGATCGCAATGTTGCGTAAATCGTTACGGACGGGCATAGCAACTCCAGGAAGATAGACAGGTAAACAAGTAAACAGGTCAACAAGTAGACCAGCGGAAAAGGATGACCTGTCTATTTGTTTCCTTGACCACTTGTCTACTCGCACAACAAAAACCTCGGCGCCGAAGGGAGCCGAGGAGGTTCATTGCTCGGTCAGAACAATTTGCATTATATGCGCGTCGAGCCAATTTGGCAAATGCAAAATGATCCACCGCTGAGGCGCAGACCCTGGCACTTGCGTTCCCGCCAGGGCAAGTGGAGCGCAGAGTTTTTGTTGTGTTCTCTGCGACCTCGGCGTCTCTGCGGTGAATTTGATTTATTGTTCTTGCCATACCCGGCTTTTTCTGTTAGACTGGAGTCGAAATTATGGAGGTGCCGCTTTCGTGATCGCCAAGATGCCAAACATCGTTCCGCTCTCGCCGAGCGATTGGGACGAGTACGAATTGCTCGATTCGGGCGACGGCGCCAAGCTGGAGCGATTCGGCAAGTACGTTCTCGTCCGACCCGACAAGGGAATTTTCTGGAAGCGCGCGCTGCCGGCGAAACGCTGGGAAAACGTGGACGCGATCTTCCAACAACCGCCAAGCGGCGAAGGTCATTGGGTTCAAAAGCGATCGGTGCCGGAACACTGGCTGATGCGTTATCGCGATCTAGCGTTTTGGGCGCGCCTGACGCCGTTTCGCCACACTGGCGTCTTTCCGGAACAAGCGCCGCAGTGGAATTGGATCGGCAAGCAAATCCAATCCGCGCGCGCGCCGGTCAACGTGCTCAACCTCTTTGGCTACACCGGCATCGCGACGCTCGCCGCTGCTGCCGCGGGCGCGAGCGTGACGCACGTCGACGCGTCCCGACCAACGCTCGCGTGGGCGCGCGAGAATGCGAACGCCGCCGGTTTGCAGGATCGTCCGATCCGGTGGATTCTCGACGACGCGCTCAAATACGTGCGGCGCGAAAGCCGGCGCGGGCGGCGTTACGATGGAATCATTATGGACCCGCCGGTGTTCGGTCGCGGACCCAAAGGCGAACTCTGGCGATTCGAGAAATCGTTTCCGTTCCTGCTGGACGCGTGCAAGGAAATCCTGTCCGATTCACCGCTCTTCGTCCTCATCACGGCGTATGCCATCGACGAATCGTCGCTGCTGCTGTACAATCTGTTGAACGACTGGATGAAATCGCGCGGAGGGAATATTGCCGTCGGCGAACTCGTGCTGCAGGATACAGCCGCATACCGTCCGCTTTCGACCGCGATCTATGCGCGGTGGTCGCGCGAGGAGAACTGATGCCCAAGGCGTGGCGAAAAGAACAAAACCAAGACCGCTATTTCCAGCAAGCCAAAAAGGACGGCTATCGCGCGCGGTCGGCTTACAAATTGCTGGAACTCGACGACAAGTTCAAATTGATCCGCCCCGGCGCGCGGATTCTCGATCTGGGCGCGGCGCCGGGCAGTTGGAGCCAGGTCGCGGCGAAGATGGGCAAAGCGTCCAAGATCGTCGCCGTTGACCTTCAGCCGATGCAGCCGCTGCCGGGCGTACAGACCATCCAGGCAGACATCACCCAGCCGGAAACCATCGCGCGAATCGAAGAGGTCTTGCCGGGCAGCGCTGACCTCGTGCTGTCCGATGTCGCGCCGGCGGCGTCCGGCGTGCGCTTGGTCGATCACGCGCGCTCGATTCAGCTCGCGGAAGCATCGCTAAAGATCGCGCTGCATTTCCTGAAAGCAAGCGGCGCGTTTGTGGTCAAGGTTTTCCAGGGAGAAGATTTCTTGGGTTTCGTCGCGCAGACCCGGCAGAACTTCGATACGGTGCGCGTTTTTCGTCCGCAAGCGTCGCGCCAGGAGAGCGATGAGCATTACGTCGTCTGCCTGCGCCCGCATAAAGAGAATACAAATACGATAGCGTCGAGAACAGATACTACGAGGTGAATCACTGCAAACGAAACGCCCGCCTTTCAGCGGGCGTCTTTCTTTTCCAGCCAAGCGGGCGCGATCACGCGTCAACACGCGATTTTAGCAGCCCCCGACAGTGAAGTTGTGCGTGGTAGGTGTTCCTACGTGGATAACTACGCCGGTAACAGTTTGGGTATAGGCGCCGCCGCAATAGCCAACATCTGTAAGGACCACCGTATAGGTGCCAGCTGGGATATTTGAAATTGTATAGGACCATGTCGGGTAGGACCCAGTAGCATTGACTGTAAATGACGGAAAACCCTGCAAACCTACTGTAAAATCAACAGGGCCCACTATCTTCGGTGAATTGCCACTCACAGGAGCTACGAGGCCGCCTATAGTCCCCGTCAATGACCCAGTCCCCGACAAAGTTTGAGCGTGCGCGGGCAGCATGCCTACATCGACCACCGGCGTCTTCCACTTGTTCGGGACGGAAGAGAGGACGGCTGTGCCGGCAGCGGCAGCGAGCACTTTGAGCAATTGACGACGACTGATCGGTGATTGAGACATCGTTGTTCTCCTCGATAGGTGGTGCAGGATTGCCTTCAGAATGTTTTGATTCTACTATGGATTTCATTGCAAGTCAATGTTTCCTAACAAATTCTCCATCGATTCCTGAATCTGCTGCAAGTCGCTGTATCGGGCTTGATACGCCGGCGCCAACTGCGCGAGGCGTGCCGCTTCCGGAAAGCCATGCTCCGGCAGATTGCGCGCGTTCACAAGCGTCTGCAACAGTGCGAACCCGGCTTGCGCTTTGGAAAGCGGTTGAATCTGAGGAGTACAGGCAGGCTGATAGCTAGGAAAAACGATCAAGTTGATTCGCGGTGCGCTCAAGGTATTGTCCGGTTTCAGAACCGCCGGCGGAATCAAATCGATCCACGCGCTGCTGAGGATTTGCGCGGCATGTTTCTCGAAATCAAAAATCTCTTGCAGCGGGAGCCGCGAAGGTTTTTTGACGTTGAGTGGACGCGTAAAGCCGTGAATCGAGTTCGTGCCGTCCGGCACCCAGACCATTTCATCGGTGAGATAGTCCAAGCCCCTGGTCACGAGCCATGCGGTCAGCGTCGTTTTGCCCGCGCCGATGGCGCCGGGCACGAGCACGCCGCGCCCATTCCACGCGAGCGCGCCGGCGTGAAAGACCAGCCCGTCCCGGCTTTTATCGGCAAGCTGAACGGTCACGTCACCCAGCAAATACTCCGCCAGTTCCGCGTCCGAATCGCTCTCGTACGCCATAGCGCCGTCCCGGTCCACGGCAAGCTTCGCCGGATCAGCGCCCGGCGCAAGGCAAAAGGTCGCGTGCGGCACAACGTCATCGTCAGACAACGTATCGCGAAACAGGAAATCGACGATGCGGTCCGCGCGCGCGCCGTGGGACTCGATCGCCACCGCGCTGTGGGCGAAACTGACGATGCGCCGCCGCGTCATACGTACTCGATCGCGCCGTGGTCGAGGAACTGTTTCAGCGTCGCATCCACATCGCGCGCGATGACATCAGCCGCATCAGGATACGCCTCGGACAAGATCGTCACGATTTCTTGCGCGGTGCGCGCGCCATCACACAACTGCCAGATCAGCGAGGCAGTGTCGTTGCAGTACAAGATTTTGGTCTGCGCCGGGTGGAAGAGGAGCAGCTCGTCGTCCATCTTTTCCAACCGATAGTCTGGCATTCGGCGCGGTTTGGTCGGTATCGTCACAGAGTCTCCAGGGTCTGGTCTGAAATGCTAGAATCGCGGCTGCGCGATCGCCGTCGCATCACGTGCCCAAGCCGCCGCAGCAGATACGCGAGATGTTGCGCCCGGTGACGCGCGGTGAGCCGCGGCGCGCTGCCGACGCCGTAGTACAAACGCATCCACCACTCGGAGGGGAATAAGGCGTCGCGCAGGGTGCGCACATAACCCTGATCGATCTGCGCTTCCGGCGACGTGCGCGGCGATTTCCGAAAGTCGTCCCACATTCCTCGCGGCGCTCGACCCAGTTCAATTCCCGCGCGCGCAAGCAAAGAATCGGATAGCGGCGTCAAGAAATGCAGCAGCGACAACGTGCTGCGGACGAGCGGATATTGTCGATGGACACGCAGCCAATCGATCTTGTCGGCGAATCGTTCCGCAAAACTGACGGCATCGGCGACCCAGATCAGACCCACGGAACTGAAAACATTCGTGCTCTCGATCAAGTGCTGGCACAGATACCACATCGTATCTTCATAGCCCAGCGTTTCTGCGGTCATGCCGTTCGGTTCCAGCGCGAACGTGAGTGGCACGCTCGTCAGTTCGTCAATGCCCATCAATATCGACGAAGCACCCGGCTCAAAGAGATTCTGATGTACCTCGACGCCAACTATGAATCCTTCAACACTTTTTGTAGCCGCACTCAGGTGGCGATGCTCCGGGTTTTGTCCGGCAGGAACCAGTGGCGCACAGAACCCCATCTCGCCGAGCAAGCGCTGCGCCGGGAACAAATCGGATTTGGCGACGAGTAGATCGAGGTCGCGCATCGCCCGCAAGCCCGGCTCCGGGTAGATCAAATGCGAGAGCGCCGCTCCCTTCAACACGATGACCCGGATACTCGCCGCTCGGCAGCGCGTCAAAATATCTTGCAAGACGCGCGTACGCACCTGGTTTGCTAGACGATGACGGACGGAGAGACCTTGGAGTTCTCGTTTGACGGGCAGCGCCAGCGAGACGCCAGCAGCGACGGCGTGGCGATAAACCAGCGGCGCGATGCCGTGCGTTTCGGCTTGGGCTGGAATCGTGGCCCACCTGGTTACGTCTGCCGCCGCCTGCGCGATGGCGTGATATTGCGCCGTGTCACATTCGGCGCGAGCGCACAACGCGAGCAAGCGATACGCCAGGTTAGCCGGCGTGGAGCGCACGGTGGGTCCCACCGCCTACACTTCCGTCACCACCGGAATCACCATCGGACGGCGATGCGTCTTTTGATACAGGTACTGGCTCAGCACGTCCTTGAGCTTCGCGCTCAGCGCGGTGCCGCGCCCACCTTTCTGCAGCGCGCTCACGATCTCCTCTTTCGTTCCCGCGATCAAATCCTCGGCGGCTTCGGTGTAGACAAACCCGTGCGTGATGATCTCCGGACCAAAAACGATTTCGCCGGTGTGCGCGTCCAGTGTGACCAGCGCGACGAGAAAGCCATCTTCCGAGAGATGATGCCGCTCGCGCAACACCGTCGTCCCCACATCGCCGACGCCGATGCCGTCCACCAGCACGTCGCTCGCCGGCGCGGTCTCGTGCGCGACGCGGCCGTTCCCGTGTTCGTCAAATTCCACGATCGCGCCATTCTCGACGACGAAGATATTTTCCGCCGGCACGCCGATGGATTGCGCGATCCGCGCGTGCAAGACCAGATGCCGGTACTCGCCGTGGATCGGGATAAAGTACTTGGGGTGGAGGAGGTTGAGCATCAGTTTCTGCTCTTCCTGGCTCGCGTGACCGGACACGTGGACATCCATCAACTGATCGTAGTAGACGATCGCGCCGGCGCGGAACAGATTGTTCAGCGTGCGGTTGATCATCTCCTCATTGCCCGGAATCGCGGTCGCGGAAAGGATCACCGTGTCGCCCGGCGCGAGCGTCACTTGCTTATGGTCGTGGTTCGCCATCCGCACCAGCGCGCTCGTCGGCTCGCCCTGTCCGCCGGTGCAAACGATGACGATTTCGTTCGACGCGTACTTGTGAATCTGATCGATACGGACCAGCGCGCCTTCCGGCGCGCGTAAATAGCCCAGCTCCGCCGCCATCTTGACATTGTCCTGCATCGACCGACCGACCACCGCCACGTGGCGATTGAAACGCGTCGCGGTGTCGATCACCTGCTGGATGCGCGAGATGTTCGACGCGAACGTCGCGACGATGACGCGCCCTTCCGCGAGCGCGAACACGCGCGCAAAGCTCTCCGTGATCGTCGTCTCGGATGGCGTGTGACCGGGCGAATCGGCATTGGTGCTGTCGCTCAGCAGCGCAAGCACGCCGCGTCCGCCCACGGCGGCGAGGGTCGCAAAATCGGTGAGCTGTCCATCGACCGGGCTAGGATCGAATTTGAAATCGCCGGTGTGCACGATGACGCCGGCGGGGGTGGCAACCGCGAGTCCGATCCCGTCGGGCACGCTGTGGCTGACGTGGAAGGTCTCGACGGTGAACGGATCGAGTTGAATCGTATCATGCGTCTGAATCGTGTGCAGCGTGGCGTCTTTCAGCAGCTTGTGCGACTTTAATTTCACTTCGATCAGACCGCGCGTCAGCGTCGTCGCGTAAATCGGGACATTGAGCCGCGGCAGCACGTACGGCAATGCGCCGATGTGGTCTTCGTGTCCGTGCGTGATGACGATGCCGCGCACCTGATCGCGGCGTTCGAGCAGGTACGCGATGTCGGGGATGACAATGTCCACGCCGAGCATATCGTTCTCCGGGAACATCAGCCCGGCGTCGATCACGAGAATCGCGCCGTCGTACTCGACCACCGTCATGTTCTTGCCGATTTCGCCCGCGCCGCCGAGAGGAATGATTCTAAGTTTTGGTTTCAAGGAATCTTTCTACCTCTTTTAAAACAAACGAGAGGTCTCTAAGCGGGTCACCCATCAACTCCGACGGACCGCGCCTGCCTCTCGAATCGTGAAAATGATGGGGAAAGTTCTCCAGATCGGGAAAATGCGGGGCATTGTCCCAACGCCAGATGGTTGCCCGCGAGAAAAGTTGATACGAATATCGAATGCCTTGAAGATCCCGTCTCACCCAAATTTGCAGTGTAAGCGTTGGCTGAACATGACACCGCACTTTCAAGACGAACTCGCCAGCGGGCGCAATGTCTTGCTGCAATACCTGAATGTTATCGAGAATAAGCGAATGACCGAGAAGCTGAAGTATGTCTTCAATCAATTCTCAAGCGCCTTTTTCGCGTTCTGCCACGCCGCAAGCATGTCGACCGCAGCTTCCCACTCCATCCATTCGTCTTCTTCAGAAACCGTCGCGCGGTTCTTCAGACGTCTAGTATAAGCATCGAATTTCATGCGATGCCTTGTTTCAAAGCGTTTGACGCGGCGCGCATAAGCCGCGATCTTGTGGTCGATCTGCTCGATCGCGATCGCGCGAATCGCATCGGATTGGGTCTTGTACTGTCCGGTCCGAACGAGCGTATCCACGATGGCTTCCAGTGTCTTGACGGCAGGTTGTTCGAGCATTGCTACGCACCTCTAAAACATACTCAATTGCTGCGGAGGCGGGGCTGGCTTTTCCTCCGGCTCTTCTTGCAGACTCGCCATCTCTTTGAGGATCTGCGGCACGCGCTTGAAATCTTCCTCTAGCACGCGCTTGAGACTGGGCTGATGCAGCGCGGCAGCCGGATGGTACATCGGCAGGACGACGAGATTGCCAAATTTCTTCGGTTTGCCGTGAATCTCGGAAATTTTCTTGTCGGAGAACCAGCGCGCCATCGCAAAGCGGCTGATGGTGATGATGACTTTCGGCTGGATCAACTCGATTTGCTTGTCGAGGTACGGTCGGCACGCGTCCATCTCTTCTGGCAGCGGATCGCGGTTTTGCGGCGGGCGACACTTGATGACATTGCAGATGTACACCTGCTCGCGTTTCATCTGGATCAGCGCGAGCAGCTCGTCGAGGTATTTGCCCGCCGCGCCGACGAAGGGTCGTCCATCGCGGTCTTCGTAAAATCCCGGCGCCTCGCCGATGAACATGATGTCCGCGTTTTCAGGTCCCTCGCCCGGCACGGCGTGCGTGCGCCCTTTCGACAAGTCGCATTTCGTGCAGACGCGGACTTGATCGTATAGTTCGGTCAGCTCTGACATATCCGCTCCAGTGAATAGTGGACGGTGGGTAGTGATTCGGGGTCAGTAGGTTTTCTTTCCACTAACCACACTCCACGGCTATTGCGCCGCGCCGCACTCGGGGCAAAACTTGACGACGCCTTCGATGGGCTTGCCGCATTCCTTGCAGAACTTGGACTGTTTCACCGGCTTGCCGCATTCGGGACAGAACTTGCCGCCCTTCAAATCCGCGCCGCAATACGCGCACGAGCCAACGATCGTGCTCTTGAATTTATCCGCGGACACGTAATCGACGGTTGCGGCTTTGGTGCGCGCGTCCTGAATCGCGGCTTGCGTCTGAATCGACGAAAATTCCTGTTCCAAATCCGGCGCGCAGTCCTTGCACATGCCCTTGTCTTTGTTCCAGCAGACTTCCTTGCACACCCACTTGCCGCAGCGACGGCACTGGTTGAAATTCGATTTGACCTCGTCGATGGCTTTGGCGAACGCGGCGTCTTTCTGCTGGTGCCACGCCGCCGAATGAACGCTCTCGCCAACGCGCGCCGCGCCGCCGAGAAATCCACCCAAAAGACTCGCCGCGGTGTCCAACCCCTGACTGAGCATTCCCGTCGCCGAAGTCTGAAACGTACTTTCGTACCCATTGCCGCAGCGGTCGCAATTGAATTCGAATTGGAAACCGGTGTCGGTGCTCTTGTCGTTGTAATTGCGGGTGAACTTGATCAGCGCCATCATCATCCTCCGAAAATTTAATCGATCTGCTGGCAGCGGAATTGTATATCAAGTCGAATTTTTTGTCTAGCAATCCAGATAGTTCATTTGGGGGACTTGTCAAGCGAGCGATTTTCCTATAAACTACAGCAACATCGTCTTAGGGGGACGATGGATATACGCTCAAGCAATAACGCTTGAACAAAATTCCAAATTCAAGGAGGAAAGATGAGCAAGAGAATGCCCCTCATTATCGGAGGGTGCGTGGTGTTGCTGCTCTGCGTTTGCGTGGGACTTGGCGCCACCTTCGTCGTTGCCGGCAATCAAATCCAGCAATTCATTTTGGGACAAACAGCGCAACAACTGCAACCCACCGACCAGAGTTTGCCCACTGAACCGAGCACAGGCAGCGAAACTCCGCTTCCCGCCGGTCAATCGACCGCCGTGCCCACCCAAGCCACCGGAGTCCTGCCCAGCGTTGGCAATCCGTTCGCCGACGCGCTGAGCAAAGGCGCCGCCGCTTCCAAATACCGCGTCCAGTTCAGCTGGATCTTCGGCGGAATGCAAAACGGCAAGTACGCCGAACAGCCCTTCTTCGATTTCACCGGCGAAGTGGACGGCAAGAACACGCACTTGGTCTCCAAGGGTGGTTTCCTGGCGATGCTGGGCGGCGACAATTCGACGATTGAGATCATCGACGCCGGCGGCAAAGAGTACATGAAGGGCATTACGATGTTCGGTATGACCGATCCCAAGGTGTGGTACATCCAGAAGGATACATCAACTTCCAGCGGCTTTAGCGATTTCACCAAGCCGGACTATTTTAGCGATTTTACCGGCAGCAATAAAGCCGGCTACCAGAAAGTCGGCAACCAATCGGTCGATGGGCAATCGTGTGATGTCTACCTCTACGATATGAAATCGCTGCAGAACGCGGCGCTGCTCGGTCTGCTCGGTTCCGCGCAAGACAAGTCAAATTTTTCCACGATCGACAAAGCCGAGATGAGAGTGTGGCTGTGCGGCGATGGATACGTCCACCAGTTCACGATGGACTATGAAGGACACTCCCAAAGCGATGCGAACTCTAAAGGCGCGATGAAGATGAATATTCATCTCTGGGATTTCAACAATTCCGCCATCAGCGTTCAAGCGCCCGCCAACGCCAAACCCATGCCGCAGTAAACCAAAAACAAAAATCGGGAGAGACACACCATCTCTCCCGATTTTTGTTTTTCTCCGGTAGAGACGCTGCATGCAACATCTCTACTGCGTCACCCCGGTAAACCGGAACCCATCGACCAGCAGCGCGGGCACGCGCCGCGACGCGCCGCTCCAATCATCGCGGAACAATTTCGTCTCGCGGCTGATCGCGCGCACGTGGTTCAGCGCGTCGAGATAACTGGTCGTGAAGCGGAAATTCTTCACCGGGCGCGTCACCTCGCCGTTCTCGATCAGAAACGTACCGTCGCGCGTCATCCCCGTGATCAGCACTTGCATCGGATGCACGACGCGCGTGTACCAAAAACGCGTCACCCAGATGCCGCGCTCGACGCCCTTGAGCATTTCGCTCTTCGGTGTGCTGCCCGGCGTCATAAACATGTGCGCGGCGTACGGTCCCATCGAATTCGGCGCGGGCAACGAATGTCCGGTCGATGGCTTGCCCTCGCGCTGCGCTGTCACGGTATCGTACACCACGCCGCGCGCGATTCCGTTTTCGACGAACGTCACCTTCTGCCGCGGCACGCCCTCAAAATCGAACGGCAGCGCGATCGTGTCCGGCGCGCAGCCGTCATCCCACAGCGTCACACTATCGCCCATCACTTTTTCGCCGGTCTTGCCGCGCATAAACGAGCGCTCTTCCTGCACGGCGAGCGCGGAGAAGGAAAGGTACGCGAGAAAATCAAGAATGTCCGTAACCGCGTACTCTTCCAGCAGCACAGTGTAATCGCCCGGCTCCAGCGCGACCGGGTTGCGCGCCTTGAGCGCCTTGCCGATCGCTTCGTCGGCGAGGGCGGCTGCGTTCACCTGCGTTGCGTCTGGATGCGTGAACGACGCATAGCCGGAGCTGGTATCGGACATCATCACGGTATTGAGGTCGGCGACGGTGCCGGGATGGTACGCAAAGACGCCGAGCGAGTTCGCGACCGCGATCTCGAAACTCATCGTGGTGTACGCGCCGGCGGCAACCACGCCTTTCTCTTTCGCTTTGCGGCACAAGACGCCGACGGCTTGCGCGCGCTGCTCCGGCGTGAATTTCGCCGTGCGCTCGACGAACGCCTCTACGTTCTGGATCGGCTGCGGACCGGGCAGCGATTTGAATTCGGGATTCTCCGGCTGCAACTGCGCGATCGCGCGCGCGGTATCGACCGTGCGCTTGAGCGCCTCCGGCGACAGATCATTGCTGGACGCGACGCCCGTCTTTTTGCCATAGACGACGCGCACGCGGATTTCGGTGTTCGTCTCCGCCACGTTCTGGTGAATCCGCGAGTTGGCAAAGCGCGTCAGCGCAGAATCCGTGCCGCCGAAAATGACTTCGGACTGATCGGCTTTGGAGAGCGCAATGACCTGTTGAGTCAATTCGCGAACTTTATCTGGACCAAGCATCGTTATCTCCCACGGATAGAAGTTGGAGATTGGAGATTAGAGGTTGGATGAGTTACCAATCTCTAATCTCCATCTTCCAACTTCCAATCTACTTGATGACTCCCACGCGCACATTCCGAAATCGCGCCGGCGATGCGCCGTGTCCGGTGTGCGCGACCTGCGGCGGCTGTCCCTTGCCGCAGTTCGGCGTGCCCCACACGACCCAGGACGCCTCGTTGCCGACCGCGTCGCACGCGCCCCAGAATTGCGGTGTGATGCCGGTATACGTCGCGTTCTTCAGCATCCGCGTTTTCTTGCCACCCTTGATCTCCCACGCCATCTCGGTGCCGAATTGAAAGTTCAGCCGCCGGTCGTCGATGCTCCACGAGCGGTTCGTTTCCATCCAGATGCCGTCGTCGGTCGCGGCGATCAAATCGTTCACGTCCCAGGTTCCCGGCATCAGACTTACGTTCGTCATCCGGATGATCGGCGTACGATTCCAGCCGTCCGCGCGCATTGTCCCGTTCGACGCGCCCAGTTTCAATTCCTGCGCGGTCTCGCGGCTGGTCATATAGCCGACGAACAATCCGTTCCGGACGATGTCGGTTTTCTGCGCCGGCACGCCTTCGTCGTCAAAGCCGAACGTGCCGAGTCCGCCCGGAATCGTCGCGTCGGCGGTAATGTTGACGACCTCCGAGCCGTAGCGAAAGTTGCCGAGTTTCTCCGGCGTCAGGAACGATGTGCCGGCGAACGCGGCTTCCGCGCCAAGCACGCGGTCCAATTCGATGGGATGCCCGCACGATTCGTGAACCTGCAGCGCGACCTGCGAGCTGTCGAGGACCACGGTTGTCGCATCGTAACTGGGACACTGCGCCGCGCTCAAGAGCGCGACGGCTTCTTCCGCGACGCGCGACGCGTTCTCGGCGAGTTTCTGTTCCTGGATGAATTCATAACCGCGCGTCTGCTGATGCCGTCCGACGGAATTGGGGTACGAGCGAATCTGCACTTCGCCCGATTCCAGGTTCGTCGCCAATGCGGAAATGCCGCAGCCGCTTTCGACAATCTCTTGATCGACCAGCGCGCCTTCAGTCGACGCAAAGATCTTGTTTTCGCGGATAAACATCATTTCGCCGCGCGCGACCTTGACGCCCTTGACGCGCCGCATCTCGGCGTCGGCTTTCATCAGCGTGTTGATCTTTTCCGACATCGAAACCATGAATGGATCGATTTTGATCGGCGTGGAGTACGAACCTTTCGTCTCGACGGACGCGCCGAGGTTCACGTCGCGCGTCTTGGTCAGCGCGCTCGCCCTGGCAATGGCGATGGCGAGACTTACCACGCGTTCGAGTTCCTGCCCTTCCAGCCGCGCGCTCGACGCAAAGCCCCACGCGCCGTTGACGATGACGCGCACGCCAAACCCTTGCGATTCATCCTGCCCCAGCGCCTCGATGATGCCGTTCTTTACAGCGATGTGCTGCGTCAGGCGCGTGACCACGCGAATGTCCGCGTACGATGCGCCGCGCACTTGCGCGATGTTCAGTGCGCGCGCTGCAATATCTTTCATCGTGCCTCCTCAAACGTTGGAACGTTTTTGCGCCATGCGTTCCTTGAACCGCGCGTCGTCGACGATCACGCGCTGGTGCGTTCCTTCGCCGATCTTCTCGCGCTCGTCCCACGCTTCGACCTTGAAGGACACGCGGCGTCCATCGACCGCCGTCACTTCCGAGCGCGCGCGGACGCGCATTCCCACCGGCGTCGCGGCGAGGTGCTTGACGTTCACCTCGACGCCGACGGAGGTCTGACCCGCGCCCAGGTGCTTTTGAATCGCGGCGACGCTGGCATTTTCCATCAGCGCGACCATCGCCGGCGTGGCGAACGCGGGCACCAGCCCGCTGCCGTACAACGCGGCGGTCAACTGGTCCGTCACCACTTGGCTCGATTCGCCGATCAAACCCGGCTGGAGGTTTTCCATATCCCATCCTTTGTAGGGGCGACCCTGTGTGGTCGCCCAGGTCTGCTACCAAGTACGCAAAACGGCTCGGCGAGGTAAGTCGCCCAGCCGTTTTCACTTCAGTCATTTAGATCGTGTTGGTTTGCATTGATTCGATTTTATGCCGGCGCGGGCGACGGCACGCTGGACATCTTGGGTAATTCGCCGAACATCGCCTCAAAATCCGGTCCCTCAATCGTCTCTTCGTGAATCAGTCGATTGGAAATCGCGTCCAGCCGCTCGCGGTAGGTTGTGAGAATTTCTTTCGCCTTACTGTATGCATTCCCGATGATGCGCTTGACTTCGTTATCGATCTGCTGTGCGACTTCTTCGCTGTAATTGCGCTGCTCGGAAATCTCGCGTCCAAGGAACACCAGCTCTTCGCGGTTGCCGAACGTGCGCGGTCCCAGAATGTCGCTCATCCCGTAACGCGTCACCATCGCGCGCGCCAGGTCCGTCGCGCGCTCCAGATCGTTCGACGCGCCGGTCGTAATGTCCTTGAAGACGATCTCTTCCGCCGCGCGCCCGCCCAGCACGCCGGCGAGGTCGTCCATGAACTTGGACTTGCGCTGCAAGTAGCGGTCGTCCTCCGGCAGGTGCATCGTGTAACCCAGCGCCATGCCGCGCGAGATGATCGAGACCTTGTAGACCGGGTCGCAGTTGGGCAGCATCCGCATCACCAGCGCGTGCCCGGCTTCGTGGTACGCGATGATACGTTTCTCTTCGTCGTTGATCAGCCGGCTCTTGCGCTCTGGACCTGCGATCACTTTTTCAATCGACTCTTGCAGCTCCGGCATTCCGATGGTCTTCTTGTTGCGGCGCGCGGCGAGAATCGCCGCTTCGTTCACCAGATTCTCAATGTCCGCGCCGGAAAAGCCGGGCGTTTGCTTGGCGATCGCGCCATAATCCACGTTCTCGGCAATCGGCTTGCCCTTGACGTGCACCTGCAAGATTTGTCTGCGCCCGTTCATATCCGGGCGGTCCAGGATCACGCGCCGGTCGAAACGCCCCGGGCGCATCAACGCCGGATCCAGAATGTCCGGGCGGTTGGTCGCCGCGACGATGATGACGTTCGTATCCGTGTCGAAACCGTCCATCTCGACGAGGATTTGGTTGAGCGTTTGCTCGCGCTCGTCGTGGCTGCCGCCCAAGCCCGCGCCGCGGTGACGACCCACCGCGTCGATTTCATCGACGAAAACGATGCACGGCGAGTTGCGCTTGGCGGTGTCGAACAGATCGCGCACGCGCGACGCGCCGACGCCGACGAACATCTCGACGAACTCCGAGCCGCTGATCGAAAAGAACGGCACGTTCGCCTCGCCGGCGACCGCGCGCGCCATCAGCGTCTTGCCGGTGCCAGGCGGTCCGACGAGCAGTACGCCTTTCGGGATACGCGCGCCGAGCGCGGTGAACTTGTCCGGCTCTTTCAGGAATTCGACCACTTCTTGCAATTCCTGCTTTGCCTCATCCACGCCGGCAACGTCCGCGAAGGTCACCGTGGGCTTGTCGCCGGAAAACATCCGCGCGCGCGATTTGCCGAACGACATCGCCTGATTGTTGCCGGTCTGCGCCTGCCGCATCAGAAAGAAGAACAGTGCGCCGACGAAGATCAGCGGCAGGAATCCGCTGAGGATCGTCAGGATCGAACTCCATTGCGTCGGCTGCTCGTAGACAATCTCGACCCCGGCGATTTTATCTGCCGGCACGCCCAGGTTCTTGAGCGTTTCCTCCACGCTGATGTCGGGGTTGGATTTGTTCGTCACCTCGGTGACATTGTTGTCTTTGTACGTGATGGTCAGCGTCGTGCCGTTCGCGGAAATTTTACTGACGGTGCCCGCCTCGACGCTCTGCGCCAATTTGCTGATCGGGATGACGTTGGGTTGCTTGGGCTGCTGGAAGATATTAAAGAACAGCGCGGCAACTGCCACCAGGATCAACAGGTAAATAAACCCGTTGCGAAGCCATTGATTCGAATTCATTCGTTCTCCACCTAGCTTTCCGTCGGTGCCCCCTTACTCGCACCTTCGGCAATATTATACCAGAATTCGGTCAAAAGGGAAAATCGATTTTTACGCACTTGCCCTTTCCCCTAGAATCTGGGTGATGTCCACCAGAAATTCAACTTCTCGATTGGCGGCATCGAACCTTTCATCCGCCAATACTACGTGCCGCACGCGCGTCCGGTTTCCTGACCTCCGCGCTGTGGTCATCGCAGAAATTCCAGCATCAGCCGATTGACCACAGCCGGGCACGCGATCTGCGGCACGTGCCCCGCGCCTTCAAGAATCACAAACTCGGCGTTCGGCAAACTGCGCTCGTGATGCTCGCCGTGTTTCACCGGCACCGTGAGATCGCGGTCGCCCCACAAGATCAGCGTGCGCGCGGCAATCCGCGTCAGCCCCGCCGGCAGATCGCTCGCGCGCGGCGATGCCGCCATCGCGACGAGCGCGTCCGCCGTGCCCCTGACGCGTAACGGTCGCGCGTACTTTTTCGCTTCCTGCGCGTCGATGCGGTACGCATTGCCCAGCGCGCCGCGCCACGCCGACCGCCGCGCGCGGCGGCTCGTCGTCGCCCAGCCGACCAGCGCGCGCGGCACATACGGCACACGCGCCGCCAGATTGACCGCAGGCGGGACGTTCACCCGATACGTCCCCGGCGCGATCAGAATCAACTTGTCTACGCGCGCGGGAAAATCGTGCGCCAACTCCAGCGCCACGGCACCTCCCAGCGAATGCCCCACGACGCTTGCGCGCGCGATCTCTTGCGCGTCCATCCACTCGCGCACCGAGCGCGCAAAATACTTGAGCGAATAGGTCGGCGCGGTCACGCGTGACGAAAAACCAAAACCGATCAGATCGATCGCCCAGACGCGATGCTCCTGCGCCAGCGCGTCGATGTTCTTCGACCAGTTCAGCGCCGAGTCCATCAAGCCGTGAATCAGAATCACATCTTGAGCGTCCTGAGCGGAGCGCCGCGGAGTCGAAGGGCGCCGCACGACATAGTGCATCCGCGCGCCGTCGGACAGCGTCACGAAATCGCCTTCGCCAGCGTCGTCCGGCGACAGCGTTTCCCACGCGTCGACGCGGCGATTGCCCAGCACGACCGCGCTGGCGAGCGCGCCCGCGCCGAACGCGGCGATGCCGAACGCGCCTTTCACAATGCCCTTGATCATTCCGGTATCGTTCCCAACTTGCTTGCCAGTGCGCGCACGCGTTCCGCCGCGCGAAAAACATACGGTGGATTGTGCGACGACAGAATCGTTTGAAATTCCAACTTGGCGACCTTGCGAATACTCTCGCGCGCGGTGGGCACATCGGCGGTGAAGATGTGCGGCGTCTCGCGGAACGCCGGCGAGGTCGCCAGCAGCAGATCGCCGCTAAACAGACAATCGCCGCGCTGCAAGCAAATGTGTCCGGGCGTGTGCCCCGGCGTATGCACGACAGTGAAGGAGCCGATCTGGTCGCCGTCGTTGACGCGCCGGTCGACTTCCACCGTGGCAACATTGTGCGCGCCGACCAAGCCCACCACCGTGAACATCATCCGCCCCGACAGGCGGCGCGGCGCGCGGCGCTGCCGCTTGCCGCTGACATAGTCCGCATCGCGCGCGTGTGCGATGACTTCCGCGCCCGTGCGCTTTTTCAATTCCCACAGACCGCCGACGTGGTCCCAGTGGTGATGCGTTAGGATGATGCGCTTCACCTGCAACGGCTGGACGCCGATCTGCGCGAGCGCGGTGATGACCTTGTCTGCCTTGCCCGGCATGCCGGCGTCGATCAACGCATAGTCCGGCGCGCCGACAAAATAGACGCGTGCCTGCCCTGCACTCTCGATGCAGTAGATTCCGCTTTTCTCGCCGACTTGGTAAATCATGACGGATGACCGAGGACGGAGGACGAACGACGAACGACGGAGGACGAAGGCAAAGACGTTCGTCTTCCGTCTTTCGTCTTCCGTCAACCGTCAATGCCCGCAAACAGATCGTTCTCTATTTCCTCAATCGGCGCGACGCGCGATTCCGCGCGGACCAGCGTCTCTTCCTTCAGTCCTTCTTTGCGAATCTCCGGCGGAATCTTGGCGAAGATACTGTCTGGGTTCATCTGTGACGCGTGGCAGGCGAGCGCGTTGACCTTGAGATCGACAAACTCTGCCACGTCGACGCGCGTCGTGATGACTTCGTCTGGCATTCCGCGCTTGAGGAACTCTCTCATCGGCTCGGGCATTTCGATGCCGGCTTGCACCGCCATTTCGGCGTACTTTTGCCAGCGACTGCGCGGGAACGCGCCCCAGTACAACTTAAGCGGCGTCCACGCGCGCAAACCTTCCCGCGCGATCTGCTCCGGAAAAATCCGCACGTCGCCGGCGACGAAATACGCGATCATCGCTGCCTGATGAATCTTGATGTGATCGGGATGCCCGTAACCACCGTTCGGATCGAACGTGAGCATCACCTGCGGTTGGTGCCGCCGGACGAGGCGCACCAGTTTCTCCACAACCTCCATCAGGTTCGCCTGCCACAGGCAGCGCGGGTCAGCGTTCTCCGGCGTGCCAATCATCCCCGAGTCGCGGTAATCGAGAAAATATAAATTGGCGATCCCGATCTTCTCCGCGGCGCAGCGCAGTTCTTCCTCGCGCACCTGCCCTAACGTCTGCGGAGTGGCGTTCACGCCCGGCGCGATCTCGCCGACCTCGCCGCGCGTCGCGCAGACCAACGTCACGTTCACGCCGGCGTTCGCGTACTTGTACATCAAGCCGCTGACGCCTTGCTCGTCGTCTGGATGTCCGTATGCTCCTAGCAACGATAACTTATTTGCCATTGGTTTCCTCTGCGATCGGTTTGTTTCCGACGAACATTGCCGCCGCGAGCGCAACGACGAACACACCCAGCGCCGCCGCGGCAAAAACTTCCAGCGGCGCGCCAAACACGCGCACCGCAACATACAGCCCGATCACCGTCGCGATCACCAGCGTACCGTACCGTTGGGCGGATCGCCAAACACTAAAACGTTCGGGCGCTGCGCGATGATGGCGATAAGCCGACCACATCCACGCGCCCGCGCTGAGCACGAGTCCGAACGCCGCGCCCCACGCCCACGGCTGGATCACTTGACTGGTCGCGGCTTGGGCAAAGGACAACGCGAGCAGCACCGCGCCGAAAAATCCGACGATCGGCGCGATATCCCATCGCAAATATTGACGGCGCGGGACGCCTTTCGATTTGCCGCGCGGCATCAGCCACTGGATCAGGTACGTCACGACGATCAGCAGCGCCAGCCCGCCGACGATGCGCGTCCACCACATCGCTTACGCCAGTCTCCGGATGAACGGCGCGCGCCACAGCCAGAGCAGCCCTGCCGCTAGCGCGATCGCGCCGCCGAGCGCCGCGCTGAACGGGCTGCCGAATTGTTGCGCAACCGTTCCCGCCATCAACGAGCCGATGGGAAAGAATCCTTGAAAGATCAGCATGTAAATGCTCATCACGCGGCCGCGCAATTCATCCGGCACGGCGAGCTGGATCAGCGTGTTGGTCATGGCATTCTGGATCATAAAACCCAAGCCCACGCCGACCAGAACGAACATCGAGAACACAAAATTGCCGGACGCCGCAAACAGCAGCACCATCACCGGGAAAAAGACATTGCCCGCCGTCAACAGAACACCCTTGTGCTGAAAATCGTCCAGAGACGCGACGATCAACGCGCCGATCAGCGCGCCCACGCCGACGGCGGCGCTTAACAATCCCAATCCTTCCGGACCGCTGTTCAACACGTCTTGCGCGAACGCCGGCATCAGCGCCGAGTAGGCGAAAGCGAAAACATTCGCGACCGCGACCATACCGAGCAGCGTCAAGACCACCGAATTGCGCCGGATGTAACCCAAGCCCTGACGAATTTGCGTCAGCTGCGACGCGTCTTTGCGGACGCCGACGATGGGCTTGACCTTCATCATCCACAGCCCGATGATGACGGCGATGAAACTGACGCCGTTCAAGAAAAAGCACCACGCCGAACCAACCAGCGCGAGCGTAATGCCGGCGACGGTGGGACCGATGATGCGCGCCATCTGAAAGATCGCCGAGTTCAGTCCGATCGCGTTCTGCAGGTCTTCGCGCGCGTCGATCATCTCGACGACGAATGCCTGGCGCGCCGGCGCGTCGAACGTGTTCGCCGCGCCGAGCAGAAACGATAGGATGACGATGTGCCACGGCTGCACCCAGCCGAGAAAGACATCGGCGGAGAGAACGAACGCCAGCATCAACATGCTGGTCTGCGTGGCAATCAACAGGTTGCGCTTGGGCACGCGGTCGACGATCAAGCCCGCCCAGAGCGACAGGAACAGCACCGGCACCGCGGAGGCAAAACTGACCACGCCCAGGTAGAACGGCGAGTTGGTCAACTGGTACACCAACCACGCCTGGGTGACGTTCTGCATCCACGTGCCGATCAGCGAAATCAGTTGCCCAATAAAAAATAATCGATAATTGCGGTAGCGGAGCGCGCTAAAAGTCTTGGGTAAAGCGAAACGCGGCGCAGATTCAGTCGCCCGCTCTATGGGAAGCGGCGCAATGGTTTCATCAGCCATTGCATATCGAAGTAGGGGCGACGTGGCGTCGCCCCTTGGTATCCTTCATCAGATTCACGCTCTCATTGTATCCAGAGATTGTCCTGTCGTCAACCAACTCTCACGGCGCGCCGTGCGTATAAATCGTGACGGTCGCCGACATTCCCGGGGTAAGGCGATAGCCGGAATAATCGAATACGACTTTGACCGGCACCCGTTTGGTCGAGTCGGACGACGTCAAGCTCAAGACCGTGGTGAGGAGGTCGTTCGTCGCCGAGCCGATGTCGGTCACTTTGCCGCGAAAAGTTTTTCCCGCATCGCTGACCTGCACGTCGGCAACCTGGCCGGGTTTGATTTCAGCGAGGCGCGCTTCGTCGACATTGACGACCACCCACAACTGACTTAAATTCACCAGCGTCGCGATCGGTTGTCCCGCGACGACTGTATTTCCCACGCTGACGCTCCGCGCTGCCACGGTGCCGCTCACTGGACTGGTGATGTGTGCCAGCACTCTCGACACGGAGGGACCCGCGGAAACCAAGCTCGCCGCCGGATTGACCACTTTGATCGTCGCCAGCACGGCGTCTTTTTGTACAGTCGTGCCGACGTCGAAATAGAGATCGCTGATCTGCCCGGACGCGGGCGCAGCCACATTCACCAACGAACCTGCCACCGATGCCTGATCGGTGCTGTAGTAAGTGTATGTGGGCTGATACCAATAAACATACCCCAGCGCTGCCAGCAATCCAAGGACCACAATAAATACCACAATGAAAATAACTCGTCGTCGATTTGTCATGATAACCTCAAAAATAGAAGTTGGAGGTTGGAATTTAGAAGTTGGAATCTTATTCGCCGCTATCAAGCTCTATGCTCCAACCTCTAACGTCCAACTTCTAATTTCCAATATTGATTTCCACCGTCGCGCTCAAGCCGGGATAGATTGGCGCGCTCGTTGGATCGATGTCCACCGTGACCGGTACGCTGACGATGCCCGCCGTCATCGTCGCCATCTGCTCGATTCGGCTCACTTTGCCAGTCAATGTCTTGCCCGGCAGCGCGTCCAGCGTGATCGTCGCCGTCTGTCCGACATTAAGCAGCGCGAGCGTGTTCTCGTCCGCGCCGACTTGCACCTGCATATGCGTGAGATCGGCAAGCGTGATCGCCGGCGCGCCCGGCGCGGCGGTCTCGCCAACGTGCGGACCGACCCATAACACGGTACCGTCCATCGGCGCGACGATTTTCGCGTTCGTGACGTTTTGCTTCGCCAGGTTGAGCGCGGCTTGCGCTTGCGCGACCTGCGCCTGCGCCAGCGCCAATTCCGTCGCGGTGGGATGATTCACCGTGAGGTTGAACGACGCTTGCGCGCCTTGGTACGCGCTGTACGCCTGTTGCAACGCGAGCGACTGGGGCAGCATCCCGGCGAATGGATTGCTGTCGCCGCCGGCGCGGTCGTACGCGGCTTGCGCCTGATCCAGTGCAGCTTTGGCGCGGTCGAGGTTGGACTTGGCAAGCGCGAGATCATCTGTCGTGGGACCATCCTTGACCTTTTGATAACTTGCGGTCGCCGCGTCCAGCGCGGCTTGCGCCTGCGCGATCTGCAGATCGAGCATGCTCGTGTCTACCGACGCGAGCAGCGCGCCGGCTTTGACCTGGTCGCCCTCTTTCACATCGATTTCCTTGACGCGCCCGCCCAGTTGAAACGCGAGCGTCGCCTGGTTCGCGGACACGAGATTGCCGATGGTCTTGACGGTGTTCGGCGCGGCAAGGTTTTCCGCCTGCGGCGCGATCGACCGCGTGACCGGCACCACTGCCGCGTTGGCGGAGCGATTCAGCGCAAAGGTAAGCACGAGCGCGGCGACCACCACCAGCCCGGCAAGCGCGATTCGTAATGCTAATTTCTTCATTGTCATCTCCTCTTCTTTGGTCGTCAGATGCAAGTCCTTCAACAGCTCTTTCTGGCTACTGACGACTGTTGATTGACTACTGATTGCTGCTTAAACTTGCTGATGGTCTGCAACCAGATCGACAAGAACGCCTTCTTCCTCTTTAAGGACGCGCCCTCGGAACTGGCTATTGTACAGGTCGGCGTAAAAGCCATTTTGCGCGAGCAGTCCCGCGTGGGTTCCAGTCTCGATGATCGAGCCGTGATTCATCACCAGGATCAGGTCCGCGTCGCGAATCGTCGAGAGTCGGTGCGCGATCACAAAACTCGTTCTGCCCTTCATCAACTTGCTCATGGCTTTTTGAATGAGCAACTCGGTTCGGGTGTCCACGCTGCTGGTGGCTTCATCCAGAATCAGGACCGCCGGATCGGACAGGAACGCGCGGGCGATGGTCAGCAACTGCTTCTGACCCTGCGAGATATTCGTTGCCTCTTCATTCAGAACCATGTTATAGCCCTCCGGCAGGGTCCGGATAAAGTGATCGGCATACGCGGCATCTGCCGCGCGGACGATCTCTTCCTCGCTGGCATTATCGCGCCCATACGCAATATTGTCGCGGATGGTTCCGTGGAAGAGCCACGTATCCTGCAAGACCATGCCGAACATGCAGCGCAAGTCACCGCGTTTGAGCCGGGTGATATTGACGCCGTCAATCAGGATCTTGCCGCTATCGACTTCGTAAAAGCGCATCAGCAGATTGACGAGGGTGGTCTTGCCGGCGCCGGTCGGACCGACGATCGCGACCATCTGACCCGGCTTGGCTTCGATATTCAGGTCTTCCATCAAGATCTTGTCCGGGCTGTAACCAAACTTGACGTGCTGGAACTGGATATGCCCTGCAGTTTGAACTAGCTCCGACTCTGCCACTTCCGGCACCTGTTCCTCTTCGTCCAAGAGTTCAAAGATGCGTTCCGCCGAAGCCATCGCCGACTGGATCACGTTGGCGATATTGGCGAGCTGGGTGATGGGCATGGTAAATTGCGCAGAATATTGAATAAACGCCTGCACATCTCCGAGGGAGAGCGAACCCTGCGTCACCATGATTCCACCGACCACGGCTACAAAGACATAGCCAACATTACCGACAAATCTCATGAGCGGCATGATGATGCCGGAGACGTATTGTGCCTTCCAGCCGGCATCGTAGAGTTTATCATTCAGCTCGTCAAATTGGGCAACCGCTTTGCCTTCGTGCCCGAACGCTTTGACGATCTTGTGACCGGTATACATCTCCTCGACATGGCCGTTGAGGTCGCCCAGCGCGCGCTGCTGTCGCCTAAAGTAGTCCTGCGAGCGTTTCGCAATACCGGTGACAATAAACAAGCTCAGCGGCAGTGTCACCAGCACGATTAGACTCAATTCCCAGCTGATGGTCAGCATCATCACCAACACGCCGAGCAGAGAGACGGCAGAAGTGATCAACTGCGTCACGCTCTGCTGAAGCGTGGAACTGATGTTATCCATGTCATTGACGGCGCGGCTGAGGATCTCACCATGCGTCCGCCCGTCAAAGTATTTGAGCGGCAGACGGGATAGTTTCTCGTCCACCTCGCGGCGCAATTTGTAGATCGTCCTCTGCGCCACACCCGCCATGAGATACTGCTGAATGAAGATGAAAACCGCGCTGATGACGTACAACACGAGCAAGATCAATATGACTCGCCCGATATAGCCAAAATCGATGCCGGGAATAGGCGACAACTGCTGGGAAAGCGCCGGGCTTTGCGCTAATTTATTGCGGATGGACTGGTTGCTCACCTCGACCAGATATCTCGCAACCAGGTCATTGAAAAGCTTGGTCGTCGCCAAACCCAGGACTTTCGGTCCAACGATGTTGAACACGGTACCCAGGATGGCTGCCCCCAGCACGATGGACAGACGGATCCTTTCCGGAAAGAAATATAGAAGCAGTCTCTTGAGCGTTCCCTGAAAGTCCTTTGGCTTCTCAACCGCCCTGCCCATGGCGCCCCAGCCACCTCGGCCCATGGGACCCATCCCGCCCTGGTTAGTTTGGCGCTTTGTATTGCTATTTTCACTCATGCCGTTTCCTCCGCAATTTCCGTCGCGGAAAGCTGGGATGACACAATTCCACTATAGACATCACAGGTTTTCATCAACTCCCGGTGGGTGCCGATACCCGCAACGCGCCCCTGCTCCAGGACAATAATCTGATCTGCGTCGATCACCGTGCTGACCCGCTGCGCGACAATCAACACCGTGGACTCGCGCGTCTCTCCTTTGAGCGCCGCGCGTAATTTAGCGTCCGTCTTAAAGTCGAGCGCCGAGAACGTATCGTCGAATACGTAGATTTCCGGTTTTCGCACCAGCGCGCGGGCAATCGAGAGACGTTGCATCTGTCCACCGGATACGTTCGTCCCGCCCTGAGAAATCATCGAATCAAAACCCTCTGGCATTTTGGTAATGAATTCATTGGCTTGCGCCACCTCCGCCGCGTGCCGAAGCTCATCCTCCGAAGCATCTTCCTTTCCATAGCGCAGATTATCGTTGACCGATCCGGTGAACAGTACGGCTTTCTGCGGCACAAAACCGATCTTGGCGCGCAACTGCTCCTGGGACATCTCGCGCGTCTCCACGCCATCGACCAGGATCTTGCCGCTATCCACATCGTAGAAACGCGGAATCAGATTGACCAGCGTCGATTTACCCGAGCCGGTGCCGCCAATGATCGCGGTGACCTTGCCGGGTGAGGCGCTGAATGAAATGTTGGAGAGGGCGGGCTGTTCTGCGCCAAGATAGCTGAACGTCACATCCTGAAATTCGACATAGCCGCGCTGCTGCGTGGCTTGCCTCGGTTCTTCAGGGTCGCGGATCTCCGGCTCCATCTCCAGCACTTCGTTAATCCGGGTGGCGGAGGCTTCGGCGCGTGGGATCATAATGAACATCAGCGCAACCATCAGCAGCGCGAAGAGGATCTGGGTGGCATACTGCAAGAAGGCGAACATCGCGCCCATCTGCAACTTGCCGGCATCGACGCGGAGACTGCCGAACCAGATGATCGCCACGCTGGAGAGGTTGATCATCAGCATCATTACCGGCATCATCGACGCGATCATCTGGTTTACGCGGATGGCGATGTCCGTCACGTCGCGGTTGGCTTCATCAAAACGCTGTTCTTCGTGTTTTTCACGATTAAACGCCCGCACCACCCGTACGCCGGTTAAGTTTTCGTCCAGAATCAGGTTGAGTTTATCCAGTTTCGCCTGCATGGCAGTGAACAACGGAATCGCCTTGATCAGCAGCACGATAATAATGGCAACGAGCACCGGCATCATCACGACCAGAATCCAGGACAGTCCAACATCCTGGTTCAAAGCCAGAATAATGCCAACCACCAGCGTGATCGGGGCGGTGATCAGCATGTTCAGGATCATCACCATCACCTGCTGAACTTGCGTGGTATCGTTCGTGGTGCGGGTGATCAACGAGGCGGTGCTGACGGTATCAAATTCGTGCAGCGAAAAACCTTGGACCTTGTTGAAGATCCGGGCGCGGATCGCCTTGACCATGCCCGTCGCGACCTGGGACGAGTAATAAATGCCCACCACGGCACAAAGCGTGCCTCCAATCGCGACCAGCACCATAATGCGGCCCGTTCTCCAGATGTAGTTGGTGTCGAATTTCGCAATGCCATTATTCACGATGTCGGACATCAAGTTTGGCAAATACAGGTTGGCGGCGGTCTGTCCGATCGCAAGCACCAGGACAAGTACCAGCAGAGAACGGTAGGGGTTTAAGAACCGTAATAGTTTAATCATACTTCTTCATCCCTATTCCATCGGGAGTGATATGGTTTCTTCGAATCCTTGACGCGGAGAACGCTGCGGCGAGTGTTCCCTACGGCGAGCGTTTTCTACACCACTGGCAAACTGAAACGAATCGTCGTGCCCTTGCCCGGCTCGCTCTGCGCCGAGATCTCGCCGCCGTGCGCGGCGACCAGGTTCTTGGCAATCGCCAGCCCCAAGCCGGTGCCGCGCGAATCGCGCGATTTATAAAAGCGCTCGAAGATGTGCGGCAACTCGTCGGGCGGAATGCCCGCGCCCGTATCGCTGACACAGACCTGCACGGATTTCGGCGGATCACCGACAACCGAACACTGCACGTCGATTCTGCCGCCGCGCGGCGTAAAGCGCAGCGCGTTCGCAATGAGATTCTCCAGCACCTGCCGAATTCGCGCCGTGTCGATTTCCAATGTGGGCAGACCCGCTTCAACCTCCGCGCTCGACTCGATGCCGGCGGCGTCTGCCTGCGCGCGGAACGACGCGACCGTTTCGTTCACGAGCGTCGCCAGATCGGTCGGCTCCTTTTGCAATTTCAGCACGCCGCTCTCCGCCAGCGCGAGCGTCCGCAAGTCGTCAATTAGGCGCGAGAGCACGTGCGTCTCTTCCAGAATCGGCGTCAGGTGCGCGTCGTCGCGCGGATACACGCCGTCGATCAGTCCTTCCAGATTTCCCTGGATCACCGTGAGCGGCGTCCGCAGCTCGTGCGTCACGTCGGCGAGCAGGTTGCGGCGCTGCTCATCGCTCGATTGCAGACGCGCCGTCATCGAATTGAACGCGTGCGCGAGGGCGCGCACCTCACGTGGTCCGCGTTCTGCAACGCGGGCGTTGTAGTTGCCGTCCGCGACGCGCCCGGCGGCCTCCATCATATCGCCGATGGGCGACGCGACGCGCTGCAACGCGCGCCCGAGGAGAAACAAGCCGAGAAAAATAATGACGAGCGGCACGACCATGCCGGCTTCTCCGCGCGGTGCGCCAAGAACACCTAGGAAACTCGCGGCGAGCCAGATCGATAAACCGATCAGGATGGCGATGAACGCGAAGAACGCGACGAGCAGCCCACCGATGCGCCAGAAAAAGTGGCCGCGCATCTCGCGCCACGCGCGCACGTGCTCTGGGTCTGTCGGCGGCCAGGGCTCATCCTGGGGCCACCAACGCGGCGGGCGACGCGGCAGACGCCGGCGCCGCCAGTATTCCCAGGCAGGCAGTGAGTCTTCAGGTCTCATCCGGTTCTTCCGCGCGGTTCGTCCGCGAATTTATAGCCAACGCCGTAGACCATCAGAATATAGCGCGGCGCGTGCGGGTCTGGCTCGATCTTGCGCCGGATGTTCTTGATGTGCGCGTCGATCGCGCGCTCGTACGATTCGAACGCCATGCCGCGCACTGCGTCGAGCAGTTGTGCGCGCGTAAAGATGCGTCCCGGTTCGCGCGCAAGCGTCGCCAGTAGCTGGAACTCGGTCGGCGTCACTTCAACCGCGCGAGTACCCACCGTGACCTGCATCCGCGACACGTCGAGCGTCACATCGGCAACGCGAAGCGTATCCGCGCCGGCGTTGGCGCGCGAAACGTCCAATCGCCGCAACACCGCGCGCGCACGCGCGACCAACTCTTTCGGACTGAATGGCTTGGTGAGGTAATCGTCCGCGCCGAGTTCCAATCCCACAAGCTTGTCAGTCTCCTCGCCGCGCGCAGTCAGCATGATGATCGGCACGTTAGAGTCTTTCCGCAGCGCGCGCGCCACGTCCAGTCCATCCATCTCCGGCAGACCCAGGTCGAGCACGATCAGGTCGGGTTTCTCCGCGCGCGCGGCGGCGAGTGCGGTCTTGCCATCGCCTGCCGTTAGAATGGCAAACCCTGCGCGCTCAAGATAATCGCGAGCGAGCTGAACGATTTTCGGTTCGTCATCGACTACGAGAATGGTTTTCATGATGTTCACGTAGGGGCGCACGGCGGTGCGCCCCTACAGCAATCCGTCATTTCTGTTGCGTCGGTTGTTCGTGCATCTTGCGATGCCATTCCTCAACCATCGGCGGGACGTCGCGTTCGTCGCGATCCCAATGCCGGTGATGACGCCATCCCCATCTCGGTCCCCAGATCACGAGGCGAATCAGACTGAAGAACAGCAAAAAGAACAACAGCGGGAACAGGCAGCCCAGGAATCCAAAGCCCCAGCCAAACGGGCGGAAGAAGAATGGTCCGAAGAATGGATACGCATACGGCGTTGCCGCTGGCGGCGTCACCTTTCCACTTGTGACCATTCCCTGGGTAACGCCAACGTTGTACGCGTAGACGCCAATACCCACCGCGCCGATGATGAGAACGATCGCCAACAAAACTCCAAGAACAAATCTCCCGTTCATTTTTCCTTCTCCTTTCAAAGTTTACTCTGAACGGGATTATCGCATTCAATTGTGAAGGAACTATGAATTCACAGCGGAAGCATTACGCAAGCCATCACCCTCCCCTGTCCCCGACGGGGGAGGTGACTGTGGCGCAGTCCGCCACAGCCAGGGTGGGGAGTCATTCCCACGGATGCGGATTTCGCTTGCCCGCGCCCAGCATCTCGCCGATCATCCGCGGCACGAAGACACGCGGCGTCAGCACGCTGTAGAGCTTGCCGCTCTCGCCGTCGCGTTGGGCGAACTGGATGGCGGCGCGCGCTGGCACCTCCGGCGGATTGCCAAACACGCGCATCGCCCATTCAAACCGCGCGCGCAGCTTGGGTTCGTCCACGCCCTCGGAATTCATCAGCATATCGGTCCAGATCATACCGGGTTGAAATGCCTTGATCGAAACGCCCGCGTCCGCGTATTCCCGCGCCAGCGTTTGCGTCAGCCGCAGAATGGCGGTCTTGGACGTGCCATACGCCGACTGGTTCGGCGCGGGATCGGTTGCGCCCGCGCCGACCACGTTGATGATCTGCCCGCGCTGGCGCGGCAACATTTTTTCCAGCGCGGCGCGGCAGCCGTGGTACGCGCCAAAGAAATTCGTCTCAAACGACGCGCGCCACTGCGCCGAATCGATCTGCATCATCTTGGCGTACGGATGCGCCAGTCCGGCATTATTGATCCAAACATCGATCTGCCCGAACTTGCTCACCGCGGCATCCGCGAGCGCACGTACCTGCGCGAGGTCGCGCACATCGCACGGGACGCCCAGCGCGTTCGCGGGGTCGGGCAGCGCGTTCACCGCGGCGCGCACCGCGTCCGCATTGCGCGATGAGACGACGACGCGCGCGCCGGCGCGCTGGCATTCCATCGCCATTGCCTTGCCCAAGCCGCGCGAACTGCCGGTGATGACGACGATTTGATTTTTCAGTTGTGACATTGTTTTCAACTCACCTGTTTTTGTGGAACAAGTCTGCCGCGCAGCCATCCAAAGAGAATCACGAGCAATCCAAGCGGAATGAGCCAGACAACGTGATACCACGCGCCCATCGCCATCACCGCATACCCGGCAAGGCGCAGGGCTTGCATCGCCTGGGTCATATACTGCTTGACGTACCGTCCGAAATCCGACTGCTTGTATTTCTCGAGATCGACCCAGCGCACGATGACGAGCGAAACGATGATCGATGGGATGATGGCGATGACGAGCGCGGCGATCAGGTTCTGCTGCCAAAAGGAATACAGCGCGATCAGACCGGTGCTCCAATCGACGAACAATTTTGCCGGATGAATCTGATGATAGAGCGCTTTCTCCTGGAACGTCATCCGCAATGATCTCCCACAAACGCGTCCAGCGCGTTCAGATCAAACGGGCGTCCGTGCCCGGACAAGCACACGCGCGGTCGCAACGAGCGAATTCGACACGCGCTCTCCCGCGCGCTTGCCGGGTCTTCCCACCACAATGGAAACGAGACGCGCAGCGCGTTCAACAACGCGTCGCCGACAAACACCGTTCCGTCTTCAAACGCGAGACACACCGATCCTGCCGTGTGCCCCGGCGTGTGGACCACGCGCGCGGCGATTCCGAAATCGCGCAGCGCCATTCCATCGTCGAGCCAAACGTCCGGCGTGAACGTTTCCAGCGGCACGATCCAGCCGAACGCGCGCAGCACCGCGCCCGCCGCGTCAATCGCGCCGCTGCGCCCCGGCGGAATCTTCAAATCGCGCGTTGCGGTCAGCCGCGCGTCCGCCCGGTGCATCGCAATCGGCGCGCCGGTCAAGCGTTTCAGCGCGACGGCGCTGCCGGCGTGATCGATGTGCCCGTGCGTCAGCAGAATCAGCCGCACGTCCGCCGGCGAATGTCCCAGCGCGCCAAGCCGGTTGACGATGCGCCGCGCCTGCCGCGGCATCCCGGCGTCAATCACCACGACGCCGCGCGCCTCTTCGACGATGTGCGTGTTGGCAATGCCGGTGAACAAGGTATGAACGTTCATAGGTGGTTGGGTCGTTCGGTGGTTGGGGCGTTGGGTGGTTGAGGTGTCGCGATGAACCACCTAACTACCCAACCATCTAACCACCCAACCATCGTCATTCGTACCGCAACGCGTCGATCGGATGCAGCGAGGCGGCGCGCGCGGCGGGATACAATCCAAAGAACAAGCCGACCGCGACCGAGAAACCGACCGCGAGTATGACCGACGATGGCGCGACGGCGGTCTTGATCAAGCCGGTCGCGTTCACTACCGCGCCAATCGCGCTGCCAAACAAAATCCCGATCACGCCGCCGGTCACGCTCATCGTGATCGCTTCGATCAAAAATTGCAGCAGAATGTCCCTGCGCCGCGCGCCAATCGCTTTGCGGATGCCGATCTCGCGCGTGCGCTCGGTCACCGAGACGAGCATAATGTTCATGATGCCGATGCCGCCCACCAGGAGCGAGATCGCCGCGATCGACGCGAGAAAAATCGTCAGAATATCTGTAATCTGATTGAGCGCGCCGAGAATGTCCTTCTGGCTCAGCACCGTAAAATCGTCCTGCTGATAAAGGATGCGGTGCCGCTGCCGCAGCACCTGCGTGATCTGCGCCATGGCAGTATCCATCTGTTTTTCGCTCGCCGCGGAAACGAAGACGGTCGTTACCCGCGGCGCGCCTTGCGCGGTCTGCGCCGATGTGCCGAACAAACGCCGCTGCGCCGTCGTGATGGGCGTAAAGATCACGTCGTCCTGACTTCCGCCGAACATCCCGCCGCCGCCCTTTTCGCTCATCACGCCGATCACTTTGAAGGGAATCCGATCGATCTTGATCGTCAGTCCCACCGGGTCTTGCGCGCCGAACAGCGTTTTCGCGGTTGTCGCGCCGATCACCGCCACGCGCGCAACCGATTCCAGGTCGCGCTGATTGAAAAAGCGACCCAGCGCGGGATACCAGTTGCGCACGGTCTGGTAACTCGGCGTGGTGCCGGTGACATTCGTATTGGTATTGTTGCTGCCGCCCGTGACCTGCACGTTGCGCTGATACACTGGCGCGACGCTGCCGATCGCGGAGCAGCAGAGCGGATCGTTCAGCGCGTTCGCGTCCGCCAGCGTCAGCGTCGACGCCGAGCCAAACGCGGAGCGAATACCGGACGAGGTCGTCTGCCCGGGCAGCACAAAGATCAAGTTCGAGCCGATGCCCTGGATCTGCTGCGTGATCGCCGCGCCCGCGCCTTCGCCAATCGACAAGAGCGCGATCACCGCGCCGACGCCGATAATGATGCCGAGCATCGTCAGGATCGAGCGTAACTTGTTCGCGCTCAAGCTGCGGAAGGAGACGCGGATACTTTCGAGAAAACTCATAGATTCACGGTTTACCGATGCGGAATGATCCAAACGAGCAACGTCAACACGCCGGCGGTCAGAAGCGCTTTGAGGTAGACCTGGCGCGCCTGACGACGCAGTTGCGCCCTGACGTCTTCCTCTTCGATGGTCTCAATGCCGGCATCCAAATTGCGCGCGCCGCGCGCCGCTAGGTTCACTCAGGTCTTGTCACGCGCCTGAAAGTAGCCGCTGCCGGCAGCGGCGAACGGCAGGAATAGGAGAACGCGCCATAATGGATTGACGCCGGTCAAGATCAGTAGCGCCGCCAGAACGATTCCCACGACAAACGCGGCGACTCCGAACATCAATCGCTTACGCTGCTCGCGGGGTCCGATATTTGCCAAGCAAACCGTGCCTGAAGCCGATGCGCTCATAAACTCATCCTTATTATTGCGACGAACCCAGTCCGCCACTAGACAGAGGGTTTTGCTGCGTGATCGAAGTCACGACTTGGTCGCCCGCGTTCAAGCCGCTAAGCACCTCGGTCACCTGATCGTTCGCCAAGCCCAGTTTTACTTCCACTTGCTGGGTCTGCCCCGGCGCCTTTTGCACGGTGACATACAATTTATTGTTCGCCGCGCGCACCGCCTGATTAGGCACCAGCAGCACATTGTCCTTCTTGGCGACGACGATGTTCGCGTTCGCCGTCATTCCGATCTTCACCGGCACGTCGGTCGGTTTCAGCGAGACAGTGGCAATGTAATTCACGACTCCCTGGATCGTCGTCGCAGTGGCGGCGACTTCGGTCACCTGCGCGTCGATCGATGCGTCGGGGTACGCGTCCAATCCGATCGTCACGTCCTGCCCCACTTTGACGCGCGCAATGTCCGTCTCGTCGATATTGAGTTGAACGCGCAGCTCCGACGTATCGGCGACGCCGAGCACGACGCGTCCCGCCGGCACGAACGAGCCGAGATCATCATCGACGTGCGTGACGATGCCGTCGAACGGCGCGCGGATGATCGCATTGTCCAGCTGCGCCTTCGCCAGATCGCGCGCGGCGCGCGCCTGATCGACGTTGGCTTGCGCGCTTTGCAGATCGTTCGCGGACGGATTCGTGAGGCGCGTGAGCTGCGCCTGCGCCTGCTCCAGCGTGGATTGCGCCTGCTTCAGTTGGCTATCCGTGGGATTGACCTTGGAATTGAAAACCGCCAGCGCGCGCTGATAATCGGACGAGGATTGTTGAAGCGATAACGCCTGCGGCGACATCGCGATAAACGGATTGGTCGCGCCGCCGATGCGGTCGTACGCGGCTTGCGCCTGATCGAGCGCGGCTTTAGCGCGGTCGAGGTCGGCTTTCGCCACGATGAGATCGTTCTGCGTCGGTTTTTGCAATTGCGCCAGCGCGGCTTGCGCGGCGGCGACGCTAGCTTGCGCCGCTGTGACATCTGCCGGCGCGGGCTGCTTCAGTTGGTCCAGCTTGACTTGCGCGGCGGTCAGATTGGCTTCCGCCTGCGCGAGCTGAAATTCCAGCGCGCGGGAATCCAATTGCGCGAGCACCTGCCCGGTTTTGACGGTATCGCCTTCTTTGACGTTGAGCTGCGTCAGTTCGCCGGTCGCGCTGAACGCCATCTGCGCCTCGCGCAGCGGGCTGATCGCGCCGGTCGCGCTGACGGTTGCCACTAGCGCGCCGCGCTGGACCGGCGCGGTCTCGAGCGCGTTCGCGCTGGCTTGACTGACGTTCGAGCGCGCGATGACGGCGACGATGACGACGAGCAGCACCAGCGCGCCGCCGGCAAGCAAGACAAAAGTGCGTTTACTCAAATTCATTCCGTTTCCTTTTCCAATACGTCCAGGTAAGTAGTGAGCAGCCGGATAAACTCGCGGCGGTCGTTCACGGAAAAGTGCGTCAGCGCGCGGCGCATCCGTTCCCGGCGCGCGTTCTGCGCGCGATCTAGAATGTGCTGCCCGGCTTGAGTCAACGTGACGACGACCTGACGGCGGTCTTCCTTGTTGCCGCGCTCGCGCGCGACGAGACGCGCGTCTTCCAGGCGATCGACGATGCCGGTCATCGTGGGATATGATTGGAACATATCGTCGGCGAGCATGCCGATGGGGCAGCCGCCGCGTTTGTGAATGGTCGCCAGGACGATGAACTGCGGCAGCGTCAATCCGTGTTCGGCAAGCAGCAGCGTAAAACGTTTTTGCTCCGTCCACATCAAGCGCTGCAATGCGCGTTCGATGATTTCGTGATCGCTCGATTCAGTTGAGGTTTTCATGAGTGCCGGCAGGCAAAAAGAAACTTGGGTGGCTCGCGGCGGCGTCTGCAGCGTCGCTACCCAAGTCTAATGTTTCGTCGTGCGGATATTTAGCGTAGTGAAGTATATCACCGCACCCAAGATATGTCAAGAGGAAGAGGGTAAAAAACAAATTAGAATATTCTCATCCATTCGACCAGCGCGAGATTCACGGCATCGGGTTTTTCGAGCATCACCGAATGCCCTGCGCCGTCGACGATCACGAGCCGCGCGTTCGGAATCTTCGCGGCAAGATACTCCGAGTACTTGACCGGCGTCATACGGTCTTCGCGTCCGCACAGCACCAGCGTCGCCGCGCGAATCTCCGATACGCGCGGCAGGAGGTCGAACGCATCGCACGCGGCAAAATCGCCATGCGTCACGACGGGTGGACAGGCGCGAAATTCCGCCAGCGCGCGTTCGCGCATCGCCGCGTCCAGCGTCGCCGCGTACGAATTATCGACCACCAGCCGCGCGGTGTGATCGAAATCGTTCAGCACTCCGTCGAGGATCGCCGGCAGCACGCGCAGCCGCGCGCCGGTGCCGACCAAGCCCAGCCCGGCGACGCGGTCTGGATGCGAGAGCGCGAGCGTCTGCGCGATGCCGCCGCCCATCGAATGTCCAACGACCACCGCGCGGTCGAATCCCAGCGCGTCGAGCAAGCCGAGAACCACGTCGCGATAGTCAGCGATCGTGCGGCGTCCGGGCGGCTGTGAGCGCCCGTGGCCGGGCAGATCGAGCGCGACCGCGCGCGTGATCTCGCCGAGCGCGCGCGCCTGCGCGCCCCACACCAGATGGCTACCCGCCGCGCCGTGCACGAACACAACCGGCGCGCCGCGCGGCGACGCGGGAACGTGCTCTGCGTAATAGACCTTGTCGTTGCCGATAGTGACGAATGGCATGGCTGTTGTCCTTGGTACCAGATTGAAAGTAACTGGCTCAGCCAGCCGCAATCTCACCGCCGAGACGCAGATGGCTGTGGCGAAGTGCGCCACAGCCACGCAGAGGATTTCATATTTTTCCTCCGCGTCCTCCGCGACTCGGCGGTGAACAGGGGCTGCTTGAGCAGATACGATTGAAAAACAAAACGCACGGTCTCGCCGCCGAAACCGTGCGTTGAAACGGTCGGACTTATTCGCTCGTCATGATGAACAGCGGACGCATCTCAAAGCTCTCGTAATTCGGACGCAGCCGCTCCGTGTTATAGTACTTGTTCACATTCACAGTTTTCTTCGTCGCCGTCACCACGTCGAGCGGCATATTGTCGTAGCGTCCATTCTTCAATACGACGAGACGCCCATGCACGCCTTGCAACAAGAGATCGAGCGCCAGGTTGCCATATGCCATCGGCACGATCGAATCGATCGCGTCCGGATCGCCGCCGCGCACGACGTAACCCAATCGCTGATTGACGACGTTGATCGTCTTGCCGTTGTTGTACTTGGGCGAGAGGTCTTTGAGCTGCGCGGACACCAAGTCGCCGATGCCGCCCAATTTCGCGTGACCGTACGCATCAGCGGTCGCGGCTTGGAACACCATCTCTTCGCCTTCGAACATCGCGCCTTCGGAGACGATGACGACCGAGTATTTGCTCGGATTCTTGTTGCGGTCTTCGACCAACAACTCGGCAAGGTGTTCCATGTTGAACTTGTACTCTGGAATCACGCAGCGATGCGCCGCGCCCGCCATCGTCGGCAGCATCGCCGTAAAGCCGGCGTAACGCCCAAAGACTTCGACCACTAGAAAGCGTTCGTGCGATCCTGCGCTGGTACGCAGGCGGTTCGTCATCTCGATGGTGCGACTGACGCAGGTGCTAAAGCCGATGCAATAATCGGTGCCAGGCACGTCGTTGTCCATCGTCTTGGGAATGGCGATGACTTTCAGACCCTTCTGATACAACTTGACGGCGAAACTCAGCGTGTCGTCGCCGCCAATCGGAATCAGATAATCGATGCCTAGAAAATCGAGGTTCTTGACGACCTCTTCGGTCAGGTCGTTCTTTTCGTTCTTGTACATGTCCTGCAAATGCACCGGCACGCTCGATTTGGCGACGGCGGTGGGATTGGTTCGCGAGGTGTGGAGGAACGTGCCGCCGGTCCGCCCCGCCCGATTGACGATCTCCTCCGTCAAGACCTGATAAGTCTCGCTGTTGTCCGCTTTTTCATCGCGGATCACTCCAATAGCGCCCGCCCAGCCGCGACGGATGCCGATCACCTGAAACCCCTCCCGCAGCGCGCGAATGGTGACCGCGCGGATGGCGGGGTTGAGCCCCGGCACATCGCCGCCGCCGGTGAGAATCCCGATGACTCCTTTTTTTGTTTTGACGTTTGGCATCGCAGCATCTCCTTGCCGAATCTTCACCGATCCAGAAATGAATCCCGATCACGCCTGACGATGTTCCCTCCATCCACTAGCGATTATACCCTGATGGCGCGACCTGTCAAAACGCCGCGCGACCGCTCGCCCGGCGCGGAAAGCGCGAAAACGCGAGAATGGCTTGACGTATCGCGAGTCTGGCTTTATAATGGGATTTGTCATAAGCGTAAACCTCTCCGGATTGGAAAAATGGCTCTCGATGCAACGCGCCGACAACAACTGATCGATCGCCTTGCCCACCGTATCGCTGAATTGGGGATGACCGCGCCGGCGATTTTGTTTTTGGAGATGCACAAGCCGCTGGCGTTCTTGGGCGCGCAGTTGTTGTGGGCGGCGCAGCCATTTCTGAACATCGGGTTCGATAATGCCGACTTGAGCGACTTGGCGCTATTGATCGAAGACCGCGCCGGTGTGGACGAATTGATCGACCGTCTGGAATCGATCCAAGTCAAGCCGCCCGCCTCGCCGCACTTGCATCAGCGCACGTAACCGATTCTTCGGTTCGGGAGTCGCATGGTGAATGCGCTATTGAGTCTCCTACAATCGACCATTGAGCCAGATCAAGCGCGCCTGCTGGCTCTCTTCCTCTTTTTCCTCCCAATTTTTTTCTTCGCGTATTGGGCAGTCAAACGCGGCGCGCGTCTTTCGCTTCGTTCCATCGCGGCGTACGACGCGCTCAAGGGTTTACTGTCGCGCGCGGCGGAATCCGGACAGCCAATTCACCTCTCGGTCGGCATTGCTGGCATCGGCGATCAGGCAACCGCGGACACGACCGCCGGTCTCAACATCCTGCAATATCTCGCCGAGCGCGCGGCGATCAGCGGCAGTCCGCCCATCGTGACGATTGCCCATCCAACCGCGCTGCCGGTCGCACAGGACGTGCTGCGCCGCGCCTACCACCAACAAGGCGTGCCCGCCGAGTACGATCCGCTGCGCGTTCGTTTTATCGCGCCCGATCCGGCGTTGTACACCGGCGCGTCACCCAATCCCGCCATCTACGCCGGCAACCCGAACGACGCGTTCGCGTATGCGGCAGGAACGATGCAGTTGCTGAGCCAGCACAAATTGATCGCGAACGTGCTGGTCGGGCGTTTCGGCGACGAGTTCCTGCTGCTGGGCGAAACGGGCGCGCAGCATCACCTCGATCAAATCGGCGGAACGAGCGCGACGGGCGTGCTGCCGTTTGTCTACGCGACGATGACGCATCCGCTCATCGGCGAAGAAATCTACGCCGGCGGCGCGTATCTCTCGAACCTGCCGGCGCATCTGAGCAGTCTGATGGCGCAGGACCTGATGCGCTGGGCGTTGGTCGCCGGCATCGTTTTGGCGATCGTGTTCAAAACCGTGGGGCTGATTTGAAATGAAGTGGCTGACAACCGCCATTGCGATCGGCGTTGGTCTGATCGTGCTGTTTGATTTTTTCTTCTCACTGCCGTTGGTCAATGCCATTGGCGCGGCGTTTCGCGAGTGGACGATCATTCTGACTGCGTTCGCCGTGTTGCTTGGATTGATCAATCTCCTGTCGGTCCATCTGTCGCGCGTGCTGCGACGCAACGAGCCGAGCGCAGGGTACAGCGCGCTCGTGCTGGTCGTCGCCGTGCTCGTGTTCGTCATTGGCTTGATCTTCCAAGTGCCGAGCGCGCCGATGAATTGGATTTTCGATAACGTCTACGTCCCGCTGCAAGGCGCGTTCTTTGCGCTCGTCGCGTTCTTTCTCGCGACGGCAGCGTATCGCGCGCTGCGCGCCAAGAGCATCGAGACGACGTTGATGTTGCTCGCGGCGCTGGTCGTCTTTATCGGTCAAGCGCCGCTTGTCAACGCGATGACGCAAGCGAAAGAGTGGGTGCTGAATGTGCCCAGCACCGCGGGCGCGCGCGGCATTCTGCTCGGCGTCGCGCTCGGTACGATCGCCACCGGCTTGCGGCTAATCACGGGGATGGACCGCCCCTACAGCGAATAACTCATGATTTATTGCGCTCACTGCGGAATCCAAAATCGCGACGGCAGCAAATTCTGCAACAACTGCGGCGCGCGCCTTGCGCCGGAGTCGGGATTGCGCTGCCCAATGTGCTCGACGCCCAATCCAGTCGAGAATGTTTTTTGTAGCAATTGCGGCGCGCGCCTCGTGCCGCTCACATCGGCAGCAGTGCCGGAAGCCAAACCTCCCGCGCCGCCCATCAAAGGACTGTCGCTTCCCGCCAAGCCGGAACTGCCGGGCGAAACTCAAGCGTCCGAAGAACCGCCCAGCCCGCCGGCTGCCGCCGAACCTATGGAGCCGACTGCACCAGCACCCGAACCCGCGACAGAGGAAGAACACGTACCGGAATGGCTGGCGCGCTTGCGCGAAACCTCGCCCGCACAGCAAGATGAGGAATCGCCGGCTACCGAGGAATCCGCTCCCCTGCCGGAATGGATTACGCCAACGACCGCTGAACCAACGCCGGACCAAGCGCTGTCAAAGCCGACGGAAGACGAACTTCCAGAGTGGCTCAAGCAAGCGCACATCGGACAGACGCAGCCACCAGAATTGACTTCTGAAACCGAGGACGAAATTCCGGACTGGCTGAAGCAGGCGCAAGCTCAAGCGCCCGTCGCGCCTGCCGCCGCGGAAAACGAGCAAGCGCCCGATTGGCTAGCGCAAGCCGCGGCTGAATCGGCAAGCACAGAAGAGGCAACTCAAGCCGAGCCGACGGAAGCGGGCGAGCCGGAACCAGTTTCAGAAGTCGAACCGGTCCAAGCCATTGAGCCACCGAAAGAACCAGAGCCGCTCGTTCCAAGCGAACCGCTCATTGAATCGCTCGAAGCGACTGTCGGTTCCGCTCTGGCTCAGGCAGAAGCGGAACCGGTCGCCGCATCGCCCAGCGCGGCAGTTGAAGACGACGGCATACCGGACTGGCTGCGCGAAGCTGCGCCGCCGGCAACGCCCGTCGAGCCGCCGAAAGAATTGGAGCAGCCGCTGCCGTCCGAAGTACCGGCGTGGGTTGCCGCGCTCAAGCCCGCCGACGTGATGGCGCCGTCCCTAGGCGCGTCGGAAAATGAAGCCGTCGAAGCGGCGGGACCGCTGCAAGGATTGCGCGGCGTGCTGCCGCTCGCGCTCGCGATCGCGGAACCTCATCCGCCCACCGAAACGAGCCAGCCGGCAAGCCGCGCGGACGGCGGTTCGATTTTCGAATCGATCCTCGCCGCGCCAACTGCTGCCGCGCCAGCCGCCAAGCCGGCTCGCCGCGCGCTTACGATGCGCCCGCTCATTTACCTGCTGCTCTTGCTCGCGGTGCTTGTCCCGTTTCTCCTGCCGTATGACATTACCAGTTCGACCTTCAACATCGCGGGGACGCCCGCGGCGGGATTTTACGATACGCTTCAGAAATTGCCGGCGGGTTCAACCGTTTTGCTCTCGTTCGATTACGATCCGAGCATGTCCGGCGAGATGGACTTGCTCGCCAACGCGGTGGTGCGCGATCTGGTCCAGCGGCGCGTCAACATCATCGCCGTGAGCACGCTGGAGACCGGACCGCAGATCGCCCAGCGCATCTTGGATTCAGCGGCAAGCGCGACGAGCCAGTACACGTACGGATCGAACTATCTCATCCTCTATCTGCCGGGCAACGAAGCCGGGTTGGCGAATCTCGCTACCGCCGGACCGGCGACCGCGACCGATTTTGTCGATAAGAAATCCGCCGGGCAATTCCCGGTGGCGGCGAAAATCAGGACGCTGCGCGATGTCGCCATGGTGATCGATTTCGCCGGAACCGAAGACGCGCTCAAAGCGTGGGTGGAGCAAGTCCAGCCGCGCGTCAACGTCCGCATTGCCGCGGCGGTCAGCGCGAGCGTTGAGCCGAAGGCGCGCGCGTACCGCAGCGCGAATCAACTGACGGCAATGATGAGCGGTCTGATGGGTGCGGCGCAGTACGAAGTGCTGTCGAACCAGCCGCAGCTCGCGGTCATCAGCATCAACGCGCAGACGGCGGCGCAATTGGTAGTCGTGTTCGTCATCATTCTGGGCAACATCGTGTTTTGGATTTCCCGCGCGCGGGGTCACGCAACATGACAGACATCATCGGCGTGTGGGTCGGCGCAGTTCTGACATTGCTCGTCTTCAGTTATCTGTTAGGCGATACGCCGCTGTTCCGTCTGGCGCAGGCGATCTTCGTCGGCGTCGCGGTCGGTTACGCGGCGACGGTCGCGATCTATCTCGTTCTGGTCCCGAAACTGTTCGCGCCGCTCCTTGCGGATGCCGCGACGAACTGGCCTCTGTTCGTGCCGCTGATCCTGGGGTTGCTGCTGTTCACCAAGCTGCGCGCGAACTGGGCGCCGATTGGCAATCTCAGCATCGCGTTCCTGTTCGGCGTCGGCGCGGCGCTGGCGATTGGCGGCGCACTCAGCGGCGCACTAGCGCCGCAACTTGCGGCGACCATCGTTTCGCTCTCGCCGGCGCAGGGCTGGGGCACGGTGGTCAACAACCTGCTGCTGGTGATCGGAACGATTGGCGCGTTCTTGTCTTTTCGATTCATCACGTCAGCTCAGCGCCCGGCGCTGCGCGCGCTGGACGGCGCGGCGCGGCGCTGGGGCTATGTGGGGCGCTGGTTCGTGCTCGTCGCCTTTGGCGCGATTTTCGCCGATACGGCGGTCTCGCGCATCACGATCCTGATTAGCCGCGTGTACTACCTGCTGCACAATTGGCTGCTCGTCATCAAATAAAAAATGCCAGACTCGCAAAACCCCGAATCGCTCCTCGTCGCCGACATCGGGAGCGTCACAACCAAAGTTGGTTTGGTCGACCGCGTGGGCGAGGACATGCGCTTTATCAGCGCCGGCGCGTCCGCCACCACCGCGGAACCGCCGACCGCCGACGTATTGGTTGGGTTGCGCCGCGCCATCGAACTATTGGAAGAACGGACCGGGCGGCGCTTCCTCGCAGACGATGGACAGCTGATAACGCCGGAGCGCAGCGCGGGACAGGGCGTCGATGCCTTTGCTGCCGTGACGAGCGCGCCGTTGCCACTGCGCGTCGCCATCGTCGGCATCAGCCGCGAAGTAAGTCTAGCCAGCGCGACGCGCGCGATCAATGGCACGTATGCCACCGTCGATGCAACACTCGCGCTCGATCAGACCGGCGGACGCTGGCTGACCAAACCGTCCAGCGACGACGACGCCGATCCGCAGAACGGCGCGCTGCTTCAGGACCCTACCGTGCTAGCGGCGGAAACGCTCGCGCGCGCAAACCCGGACGTCATCCTGATCGTCGGCGGCGTAGACGGCGGCGCAACGACGCCGCTTTACGATATCGCCAACCTCGTGGCGACCATTGTCGCGCCGCGTGATGAAGGCGCGCGTCCGACGGTCATCTTCGCCGGCAACCGCGAGGCGCGTTCGCAAATCGCCGCACGCATCGGGCAGCTCGCGCCGTTCCGCGTTGTAGACAACGTCCGTCCGTCGCTGGAGACTGAGAACCTGTCCGCGCTCCAGCGCGAATTAGAAGCCCTCTACATCGAGCGAAAGATTACGTGGCTGCCGGGGCTGAACGCGCTGGCGAATTGGACGCCGGCGGCAGTGATGCCGTCCGCCCGCGCGCTCGAAAACGTCGTGCGGTTTATCGCCCGGCGATTCAACCTGAACGTGCTGGGCGCAGACCTCGGCGCGGCATCGACCTGCCTCATCACCGCGCGCGGCGACGCCTGCGCGCGCGTCGTGCGTTCCGATCTGGGGCTGGGTCAGAATTTGGAAAACGTGATCGCCCGCGCGGGAATCGATCAGTTGATGCGCTGGCTGCCAATGGAAATCGACGTGGATGCGGCGCGGCTGCACTGGCTCAATCACGCCCTACACCCTGCGACGATTCCCGTCACGCGCGATGAGGCGCACCTGCTACAAGCCGCCGCGCGCGTCGCGTTGGCGACCGCCGCGCGCGAGAGCGCAATAGACGTGAGCGGCATTGATCTGGTGCTGCTGACCGGCAAGGCATTTTCCTACAATTCGAATCTGGGCGCGCTGGCTCTGCTCGCGCTCGACGCGCTGGCGCCGACCGGCGTCTTCACGCTCGCGGTCGACGCGCTGGGACTCGTCCCGGCGTTCGGCGCGCTCGCGCCGGTGAACGCCGCTGCCGCTGCCAGCGTCATCGAGCGCGATGGCTTTCTGACGCTCGGCACGGTCATCGCGCCGATCTCGAAATCGCGCAACGGACAGATCGACTTGCGCGTGCAGGTCAAGAGCGACGCAAGCGGTGCGATGAATCTCGAAGTGCAGCACGGATCGCTGGAATTGGTTCCGCTGCCCGCCGGTCAAAAGGCGTCCATCGAAGTACGCCCGTCGCGTGACGTCGACCTGGGGCGTCCGCACGCCGGCGTATTTCAAGCCCAGGTGGAAGGCGGCGCGGTCGGGTTGATTATCGACGCGCGCGGGCGACCGATCACGTTGCCCGCCGACGCGGAAAAGCGGCGCGCGCAAGTTCAAAAATGGTACTGGGATATTGGCGGCGAGGTCAGCAATGGCTAACATTCCGGTTCTGGCGCAAACGCGCGTGCTGCCGCTCGCCCGCATTCGCCGGGAACGCACGCTCAAATGGCGCGGCGAGGTGCTCGTCGCGATGGGCGCGCGGCTCGGCGCGCTGGACGTGGTGGCGCGCTCGGACACGGCGGGACAGTTGTCCCCCATTCCGCTGGCGCGCTATCTGCGCCTGCCTGAATCGGCGCTGGAAAAACATATCGTCAAGCCGCCGGGTGAACAAGTCGCCGCGCGCGACGTGATCGCGTCCAAGCCGGAACTTTTTGGCACGCTGCAACGCGTGTACCGCGCGCCGGGCGCGGGGCGCGTCGCCGCCTTGCGCGGTTCATGGCTCGCGCTCGACCTGATCGATCAACCGTTCGAACTCAAGGCGCTCTATCGCGGCACGGTCGTCAACGTGCTGCCGCACGTCGGCGTGGTGATCGAAGCGGTCGGCGCGGTGGTGCAAGGCGTGTGGGGCGCGGGCGGCGAGGGGTACGGCGTTTTGAAAAAAATGGTCGATTCGCCCAGCGGCATTCTCGACGGCGACAAGATCGACGTGGTATCGCGCGGCGCGATTCTGATCGCCGGCGCGGGCGTGACGGAAGAAACGATTCGCCGCGCCGCGCGCGAGCGCGTGGCGGGATTGATCGTCGGTGGACTCACGCCGCCGCTGCGCGACCTCGCGGCAACGCTGATGCTGCCCACACTCGTGACCGACGGCTTGGGCGAATGTCCAATGTCCGCGCCGATCTTCGAGCTGCTGACTTCGCGCAACGGCGACGAAGCATCGATCAACACGTTCGCCGGCACGCGCACCGCCGCGCGTCCGGAAGTGTTTATTCCGGCGATGGCATCGGGCGGCGGCGCCACGGCGCTGCCGCCGGCGACGCTGGTAGCAGAAGTTGGCGCGCGGGTGCGCGTCACCGCGGGACCCGGCGGCGGCAGCATCGGACAAATCAGCGAGGTCCCGGCATCGCCGCGCGCGTTGGATAGCGGCGTCACAGCGTGGGGCGCGGAAGTAACGCTCGGCACGGGCGAGCGCGTCTTCGTCCCGTGGGAAAATTTGGAATTGATCGACTGACCGCGACCCCGCGCGCGCGGGGCGCATCCATCACGCATATTCCATTCCGCACGAAAGGAGACTAGAACATGGCAGAAATTGCACCCTCGGGAGGCGGTCCCAATCGACTGTTTGTCGTCATTGCGGTCGGTCTGGTCGGTCTGCTTTTGCTGGGACTGATTGCGGTAGGCGGAATTTTAGTCATCCCGAGACTCTTAAATGTAGCATCCGCGCCGACCGCCCGCGTGACCGTGACATCGCCAACGCGCGTCAACATCGCGGCGGCAACGTCTGTCCCCACGGACACCGATACGCCTATACCCAGCGCGACCTCGGTGATCAATACGCCGGTGATCGCACCTTCAAGTCCCGTCGCAACCAGCCCGATTACGGCGACGCAAACCATCACGGGAACCCCGGGCGCGGGGGGTACAGCGCTGCCTAAAACCGGCTTGGGCGACGATCTGCTGCTTCTGGCGGGCGGCGTGGTCTTGGTGCTGATTATCTTTGCGGCGCGGCGCGCGCGGGCGACCGGCGCGGCGTAATTTGCGCGTGCGCGCGGCGGATCGGAATGGTTGGCGGTCGTCGATCGACCAGAGCTGCCAGTTATGACGCGGGTGTGGTCCGGTTTGATTTGACAACTCGACGCCGGCGTGGTATACTTGCGTCAACAATTGATTCGAACGACGTTGATCCGGACGAGTACCCGTTGGCGAACGTTCAGAGAATCGCGCGGCAAGTGGTGCAAGCGCGATACGAGAGGCAGCGGCGAATGGACCGGGGAGTCGGAAACCCAACGGAGATTTGGTGATTAGCATATTGGGTGATTGCATTACCGAATCGCCCAATCACCTAGTAGGTTTTCCCGGAATCGCCCCCGTTATCGAGGCAGAAAGCATTCAGGTCTTGAGACCGCGTGCTTGTGAATGAGTGAGACTGGCAAATCCCTATCGGATCACGATGGGGATTTTTTTATCGAGCCAGTCTAATCAGGGTGGTACCACGGGAGTTGCTTTAACCTCTCGCCCCTTTCGGACGCTAGGCGCGTCCAGAAGGGGCGAGAGGTTTTTTATTTTGACGGAGGAAATCATGACAGTCAAGAAACGTATTCTCACAGGTGATCGACCGACCGGACCGCTGCATCTTGGTCATTACGTCGGCACGTTGGCAAACCGCGTGCGTTTGCAGGACGAGTACGAAGTATTCCTGCTCGTCGCGGATTATCACGCGCTGACGCGCCACGTCGAAAAAGAACACGTCGTCGCGACACGTGGCTTTACGCGCGAACTGGTGCTCGATTATCTTTCGGTCGGCATCGACCCGGACAAGACGACGATCTATGTGCAATCCGATGTACCGAGCGTGTGCGAACTGCATTTGCTCTTCTCGATGCTGACGACGGTGCCGCGGCTCGACCGCGTGCCGACGCTCAAAGAGGTAATGGACGCGGAGAACATCGAGCAGGCGACGTACGGCTTGCTGGGTTATCCAGTCCTGCAAGCCGCAGACATTCTGCACGTGCGCGCACATCTCGTGCCGGTCGGAAAGGATCAAGCATCGCACGTCGAAGTCACGCGCGAAATCGCGCGCCGCTTTAACTTCCTTTACGGTGACGTGTTTCCTGAGCCGGACGCGCTGATCGGCGATGTGCCGACGCTCTTGGGCACGGACGGCAAAGCCAAGATGTCGAAATCGCTTGGCAACGCGATCATGTTGTCGGATGATGCGAAGACGGTGGAGCAGAAGGTGCGGGCGATGTACACCGATCCAACGCGCATCCGCGCCGACATTCCGGCGAATCCGGAAGGCAACCCGGTCTTTCAGTACCACGACGCGTTCAATCCGAACAAAGCCGAAGTGGAAGACTTGAAGGCGCGCTATCGCACTGGCAAGGTCGGCGATGTGGAAGTGAAAAAGAAACTCATCGTCGCGCTGAACAATTTTCTGGAGCCGATCCGCACGCGCCGCGCGTACTACGCCGCGCGCCCGAACCTCATCGACGAAATTCTCGCCGGGGGCGCGGCAAAGGTGCGTCCGATCTCGCAAGAGACAGTGAACGCGGCGCGGGACGCGATGGGACTGGGGAGAGGACAGTAGGCAGTTTCCAGTATCCGGGATTCAGATTTCTGGCGACTGGCGACTGCAACGGAGGCTGCTATGACTTGAAGAAATCGAACGGGCATACGGTACGGAAAAATCAAAACACGGAGATACGAAAATGGAACAGACGAAATTCCTGCTCGACGAAAAAGAAATGCCGACCGCGTGGTACAATATCCAGATGGACCTTGACCGACCGCTGCCGCCGGTCATTCATCCCGGCACCCAGCAACCGATCAGCCCCGCCGATCTCGCGCCGCTCTTTCCGATGGAGCTTATCATGCAGGAAGCCGCCGTCGGTCCGTACGCGGCGCGCTATATCGACATTCCAGAAGAGGTGCAGGAAGCGTACCGGTTGTATCGCCCGACGCCGCTGATTCGCGCGCGGCGATTGGAAAAGGCGCTGGGCACGCCCGCGCAGATCTACTTCAAGTACGAAGGCGTGTCGCCGGTGGGATCGCACAAGCCGAACACCGCGATTCCGCAAGCGTATTACAACAAAAAGCAGGGCACCAAACGATTAGCGACGGAGACCGGCGCGGGGCAATGGGGCAGCGCGCTCGCGTTCGCCTGCCGCCTGTTCGACCTGGAATGCAAAGTGTATATGGTCAACATCTCTTATCAGCAGAAACCATACCGCCGTATTCTGATGGAGACGTACGGCGCGCAGATCGTCGCCTCGCCGTCGAATGACACGAATGCCGGGCGCAAGTTCCGCACGCAAGACGCCAACCATCCTGGCTCGCTCGGTCTCGCGATCAGCGAAGCGGTGGAAGACGCGATGACGCACCAGCCGGACACCAAGTACTCGCTCGGCTCGGTGTTGAATCACGTCCTGATGCACCAGACGGTCATCGGCGAAGAAGCGCTGAAGCAGATGGAAAAAGCCGGCGCGTATCCGGACGTTGTCATCGGCTGCGTCGGCGGCGGGTCGAACTTTGGCGGCATCGCGTTGCCGTTTGTCCGCGAAAAAATCAAGAACGGCAAAAAGACGCGCATTGTCGCGGTCGAGCCGACCGCCGCGCCGTCGCTCACCAAAGGCATCTACACCTACGACTTTGGCGACACCGCGCAGACGATTCCGCTCGTCAAGATGCACACCCTCGGCTCGTCGTTCATTCCCGCGCCGATCCACGCCGGCGGTTTGCGCTACCACGGCGTCTCGCCGATCATCAGCCGGCTGTACGACGACGGCGTGATCGAAGCGACGGCGGTAAAGCAGAACGCGGTCTTCGACGCGGCGGTGCAGTTCACGCGCGCGGAAGGCATCCTGCCCGCGCCGGAATCGGCGCACGCGATCCGCGTCGCGATCGACGAAGCGCTGCGCGCGAAAGCAGCGGGCGAGAATAAAGTGATCTTGTTCAACCTGAGCGGTCACGGTCACTTTGATCTGGGCGGCTATCAACAGTACCTCAACGGCGAGTTGCAGGACTATGAATATCCCGCCGAAGAAGTCAAGAAAGCTGTCGCTGCGCTGCCGCAGATTGCGTAAATGTCCAGCCGGGGCGTTCGTCAGAGCGCCCCGGTTTCTATGCTCACGATTTGTTGTTGACTCGCGCTTGCCTTTAGTCTATAATAGCAGGAGTTCGCAATGAATGCGAAAGAGTTGACGCTGCGCGTCGTCCGGCTGGACGATGTGCTGCTGCACGAACAGATCGAACTCAAGCGCGTCGAACGACTTGTCCAACGGCTTGAAGACGATCAATACCTTAAGAACCCGCCCATCGTTACCGACGATCACGCCAAGTACGTCTTGCTGGACGGCGCGACGCGCGTGACCGCACTGCGGCGAATCGGCTGCCGCGATGTGGTAGTTCAAGTGGTCGATTACGCAGCGCCGGGCATGGCGCTGGAAACGTGGAACCACATGCTGCTGAACACGCCGGTGGACGAACTGTTCCGCTCGCTGCGCGCGCTGCCCGGCTTGCTGATCGAGCCGGCATCCGCCGAACATGCTCAAGCCGCGCTCGATTGCCGCGCCAGCATCGGTACGTTGCTGACGCGAGACGGGCAAGCGTACACGCTCCGCACCCCAGACGATGAAAAATTAGAAAAGCAAACGCGCCTGCTGAACCAGGTCGTCGCGGCGTACGAAGGGCGCGGCGAGATGTACCGCGTCGCGCACACGGACCTGGAACGTTTGCTCGCGGAGCACGGACAACTCAGCGCGCTGATCGTCTTTCCGCGGTATCGTCCGGACGAAATCCGGCGGCTCGCGCTCAACGGCGCGAAACTACCGATGGGCGTCACGCGCCACATCATTCCTGGACGCGCGTTGCGCATCAACATCCCGCTCGACGTGCTGCGACGCGATGATCCGCTCGATGAGAAAAACGCGTGGCTCGACGAGTGGATGAAAGTCAAAATGCGCGAGCGCCGCGTCCGCTTTTATCAGGAGCCGGTTTTTCTTTTCGACGAATGAACTGGAGGGGAGACTATGCTGCAGAGGAATGATTTAAGAACCAAGACCGAACGCCGCGTCTCACCGCGCAAGCCGGTCCGGTTTCAAATCAAGTATTTCTACCTTCCTCCGGACGCCGATCCGCCTCCCACCCGCACCATCGATTTGAGTACCGAAGGCGCGTTGATCGAAACCCTCGACCCGCTTCAGCAAGGCGCGTCGGTGGCGTTCTTCATCGTCACGCCCGACCGCCAAGTCGTCGACGTGCGCGCGCGCGTCGTGCATACGGAGCCGGCGAGCTACCCGCCCTATCACGCCGGCGTTCTTTTCACTCACGTTTCTCCGGCTGACCGCGCCGTCCTCGAACGCGCCATCGAAAACACTGGCAGCAACCCCAACTAACGAGGGAAACATGCCCCGTTCCAAAGCGCGCGCGATGCCGTTCAAATCCAAATTGCTGACCTCCTTCCGCTGCCTGCAGGGCGACACAGTCACCTCGGCAGGGTTCGGTCGCACGCTCCAAGTCGGCGAAGACCAGGTCGTGCTCGAATCGCCGGACGCGTTTCCGGTGGGACAGCGCCTCGCCCTGGAATTTCTGTTGGACGACAACCAACTCGCCGATGCGCGCGGACACGTCACGCACATCAAAAAAGGCGTGGGCTTGTATCGCGTGAACGTCGAACTCGAAAAACTGCCGGTCAAGACGCGGCGTTTGCTGGCGCGTCAAGCCGCCGGCTGATCGTTTTCGATGTCCAACTCCTGGCCCCTCTACTTTCGAGATAACCTCACGTTCGGCGAACCCGCTCATCCCGCGGCGATTTGCTCGCTCTGGATGAAGCAAGCGCGGCTCGCCGAATTTCTTTCTCCCGATTCGTACAGCGTCCTCGGCAACCTCTACTCCAAAGACGGACTGAACTATTTGCTCCGCAACATCCTCGCGCGTCCAACAGTGCGCGCGATTCTGCTCTGCGGACCAGACCTGACGCAAAGCGGCGCGGCGTTCGTCCGTCTGATGCGCGACGGCATTGACGACCAACACCGCGTCGTGAACGACGGCGCGCCCATCGAAACCGAAATCTCCCGCGACGCGATCGATGATTTTCGCGCGAACGTGCGCCTGCTCGATCTGCGCGGCGTCAACGACCCGGCAAAAATTCGCGATGCGCTGGCGGAACTGAACGGTTCGCTGCCACGCGGTTTGTTCGCCGAGCCGCGCGTCTTTCCGCGCGCCACGCCGGCGGCGGACGAGTTTCCGGCGGAGGAGACTGGCTTTGTCGTCCGCGGCGAACGCATCGTTCCCGTGTGGGTGAATCTGCTGGCGGCGATTCTCGCGTTCGGGCGGCGCGACCTGACGGCGTATACCGTCCAGCAGCGCGAGCTGCTCGACGTGGTCGCGACGATTCAGAACGAAGACCCCGCCGAGTTCGATCTGCCTGCGTGGATTCCACTGACGCGCGAGCAATTGGACGCGTATTATCCGCAATTGCTCACGAGCCAGCGTCCCGAAAACATCGCCTACACCTACGGCGAGCGGCTGTTCGATTTCAACGGACGCGATCAGATCGCCGCGATGGTGGATGCGCTGCGCGAGACGCGCTACTCACGCCGCGCGGTTGCCGGGCTGTGGGACCCGGCGCGCGACGCGCAGTCGGTCGATCCGCCGTGTCTGAATTTGGTGCAGGCGCGCGTGCGCGACGGCAAACTGTACCTCACCGCGTATTTTCGCAGTCACGACATTTTCCGCGCCTGGCTGATGAACGCGTTCGGTCTCCGCAAGCTGCAAGCCGAAATCGCGCAGCGCGTCGGCGACTGTATGATCGGCGATCTCGTGATCGTCTCGCAATCCGCGCACATTTACGCGGATTCGTGGGACGCCGCGCGCACGATCACGCGGGAGCACGAACGCGAGTACCTCAAGAACCCGCGCCTCATCCGCGACCCGCGCGGCAGTTTCAATATTCGCGTCGAGGGCTTTCAGATTCGCATCGACCACTATTCGCCGGAGGGAAATCTGCTGGCGACGTTCACCGGCAGTACCGCGCGCGCGTTGCAGCGCGAGCTGGCGTTCTTCGTCTCGCGCGTCGACCATGCGATCTATCTCGGCGGCGAGCTGGCGAAAGCGGAATTTGCCCTGAAGAACAATCTGCCGTACGTTCAAGACCGCGAATTGCGACTGGATGGGATGGCGCACGCGGAGCGCGAAGGCGGCGCGGGGCAATTGGGGCTGTAATCCGTCACTCTCTTTGACAATGCCAGTTCGCAATGATATAATGAGTTCGAGAGTATCGTACCGATTGAAATCGCGAGGTGGAAAGCGTCATGAGCGGAAAGAGTTTGGTCCAGACGATACGCGAATTCCTCTACGGCATGGTCGGTTATGAATTTGAAGAACATGCGGTGGAAATGCGTTCGGTTTTGGAAAACCTGTTCATGGCGATCCTGTTCGGCGATATGCTGGGACTTCCGATCATTCCCCCGTACTATTCGATGGACCTCCTACCCTACGTCGTTCCCAACATTGTGACCTGGAAACGGCGCGTGTCCCGAGAACGCGAGTTCTCGGATGACCATGAATTCGATTTGCACGGACTCTAGTTTTGTAAGGAGCATCCTATGCCTGAAGAAAAACAGACGAAAGTAAAACGCGGCGGTTTGGGCGGAGTGATGGACAATTTCAAAGAAGTGATGTACGGCATGGCGGCGCACGATATGAGCCGCTACGCCGTCCGCACGCGCGCTTCGATGGAACATCTTTTCATCCTCATCACGATGGGCGACCTGATCGGCGTACCGATTCTGCCGCCGTACTATTCGCTCCGTCTGCTGCCGTACGTGGTGCCGAATATCGCCACGTGGAAGCGCCGGATGCTGCGCGAAAAAGACATTAGCGACGCGATGTTCTAAACCGTAAACCGTGAAACGTGAAAACGGATTACGCATCACGTTTCACGCATTACGCTTTATTTCCGGAGTCATCATGTCTCTCAAAGAAGTATTTCAACAGAATCCGAATCGGCGGTACATCATGTTCGGCGGCAAGGGCGGCTTGGGCAAGACGACCTTTTCCGCCGCGACCGCGTTCTGGTTGGCGCAGCAAGGTCACAAGGTGCTCGTGTTCTCCGTGGATCCGCAGGCGAGTCTGACGGATATTTTCCAGAAGGACATTTTCGGCAAGGGCGCCGTGCCCATCATGCAGAACCTGTGGGCGCAGGAGATCGACGCAGACAAGCACATTAAGGATTATCAGAACGAAATTCGCAAAAAAATCCTCGATATGTACGGCTTTGACGCCGTGCCAGAAGAAATCGAAGATTATATTCAGGCGGCGTCGGCGGAACCGGCGATGGAAGAATCCGCGATCTTCGACGCCGTGGTCGACATCGTCGTGAAAGGCGATTACGATTACTACATCTACGACCTCGTGCCGCTGGGTCACGCGCTCTATTACCTGTCGATGGCAAAGGTGTACGACGAGTGGATCAACAAGATCACCAAGCTGCGCGAAGAGATGCGCGAGTACGAAACGATGGTCTCCCGCATCAAGCGCGAGAAGGAAACGGACGAAGACCAAATCCTGACCGAGCTGCAGTACATCAAAGGGCGCATCAACGCGTCGTCCAGCATTTTGACCGATAAAGAAAAGACCGCGTTCTTCTTCGTCGTCGTGCCGGAAGAAATGATCATCCTGGACACGATGAAAGCCGCGGAACTCTTCCAGAAATTCGACGTGCCGACCGCCGGCTACGTGGTCAACCGCGTGCTGCCGCCGGAATTACGCACGCAAGCCGTCCCGGCGTACCTGAAAAATCGCCTGGCGATGCAGAGCAAGTACATCGATCAGATCAACAACTCGCTCGGCAAGCAAGTACTGGCGCAAGTGCCGGAAATGGAACGCGACGTGACCGGCTTGGCGATGATCGAAAAACTCGCTAACATCATGTACGGATAACAAAGGGGTTGTCATGGCGGGCATTGAAAAATCGATGGCGCAGTACGTCCAGGATCATTCGAAGCTCAAATTCATTTTCTTCGGCGGCAAGGGCGGCGTGGGCAAGACGGTGATGGCAGGCGTGACCGCGATGTGGTTCGCCAAGCAGGGTCGGCGCACGATGCTCGCGTCGACCAATCCGGTGCACAGTCTCTCCGGCTTGCTCGATCAAAACGTGTTCGGACAGCAGACGCAGGTCAACGGCGTTCCGAACTTGTGGGCGTTGGAGATCGACACCAAGGATACCATCGAGCGCTCCAAGGCGGACATCAAGAACAAGATTCAGTGGTTCCTGAAATTCGCGGAGATTTCCACGCAAGCCGATGCGTTCGTCGAGTCCGCGACGATGAATCCGGCGTTCGAAGAATCGGCGATGTTCGAGAACATGGTGGACCTGATGTTCAAGAACGAGTACGACGTTTACGTCTTCGATACCGCGCCCACCGCGAACGCGCGCCGCTTGCTCGGCATGAGCAAGGTGTACTCGCTGTGGGTGAACAAGATGCTCAAATCGCGCGAGGAAGCGAAGAGTCTGCGTGAGCTTTTATCGTTCAGCAAGAAGAAGGAAGCCGACCCGCTGATGGATTACCTCGTCGATTTCCGCGACCGGATGGCGCACGCGCAGCAACTCTTGACGGACGATGCGCTGACGGCGTTCTTTTTCGTGACGCTGCCGGAAGCGCTGCCGATCGCGGTCATCAAGCGGTTCATCAACTGGTTCCACGATTTCGGTATTCCGGTCGGCGGCGTGCTGGTGAACATGCTGATCCAGAAAGACCAGGTCAATACCAAGTCGCCGGAATTTGTGCGCAACCGCGTCGCAATGCAGGATTCGTACATGACGCAAATCTGGAGCGACTTTGATGGCAACGTGCGCGCGCTTATTCCATTGCTGGACGACGAGGTGCGCGGCACCGCAGCGCTGGGAAACGTGGCGCAGTACGTTTTCAAGTAGATTAGAGATTAGAAAACGCGCGGCGCGCTTGCGTCGCACCATGTTGGAAACAACATCGGGGTTGAGAGTGATTCTCAACCCCGATGTTGTTTTGCCGCATCAACTCAATCACGTCGAGTGAATGCCCGCGCGCGTACCCGTCTATGGCTTGCCGGTTGATCGGGCGACCGTTCGCAAGAACACCCTCGACGCGCCGAATGCCAGCAGCAAACCGCCGATTACGTCCGCCACGTAATGCTGCTTGACGAACACCGTGGACATGACGATCAACGTGACCCAGACCGCGACCGGAATGCCGATGCGCTTGTCGACGCGCCACCAGTGAATCGCGAGAATCGTCGAGAGCGAGGTGTGCAGACTAGGAAAGTCGTTGTACGGATTGTCGCTAGCATAGACATCGCGAATCATTTGCGTCAGCGGATCGGTGCCGGTCAACGTCGGACGCTCAATGTACGATTGCAAGAAAAAGTAGAAAAAGTAACTGACGAACCACACGGCAATCATCGTGAGCGCGGCGGATTGGAAGATACGCGTGCGGAAGAGCAGCAAGAGGACGAGCGTCGCGTAAATGAACGGCTCGAGCGAGACGTACGGAATGACGAACGGCGGAACCACCGGAATCAGATCGTCCAGCGGCGATCTCAAGAAGATGACGTTCGGTCCGTGATTGAGCGCGTAGTAAATCTCGCTGGTAATGTAAATCCCAACTGCCAGCACGATGCTGATGCCGGCGTTCACCCACCCCGTGCCAAAGATGCCTTGCCGCAGCTGCGCTTTGAGCCACTCCATCGTGTCCTCCGATTGCGGATCGCAGAGTTTGTCCATCGCGATTATCCGCCAAACGTCGCGCGCTGTCAAGGCAAGCTCGCACCACCGAGACGCAGAGAACGCCGAGTTTTATCGTTTTTCCTCTGCGGTGAAACTGATTTGTGCGATTGCCGCGCGGCTATCGCGCCGGGATGAGCAGCCGCTGTCCAACGAAAATATTATATGTCGGAAGCCGATTCGCCGCTACGATCGCTTCGATGGTGGTGCCATAGCGGCGCGCGAGCGAAAACAGTGTGTCGCCCGGACGCACGACGTAGATCGTGGCTTGCGGGACCGGCGTCGGCGGGATCGGCGTCGCCGTCGGTGGGACCGGCGTGGGGGTTGGCGGAGGCGGCGTCAAAGTGAATGTCGGAGTTGGCACGGGCGGCGGGGCGGCGGCTGCCGGCGGTGCAGAGACGACGGGTGGCGCGGCAACCGCCGGCGGATGGCTCGGCGCGGCTTGGCTCACGACGCGCGGCGCGCCGGAGACAGTCGGCAAAGTATAGAGCGCGATGTCCATCGTCAGCCGGGAGGTGGCATTGTCCGACGTAATGCTCAAATTGTTGATGACAAAACCCTTGACGGACGCCTCTTTGATTCGAGATACAAAGTCGACCAGTTGGTGCGCATCGCCTTGAACCTGGAGGCGCGCCGTCGTGACGCTGAGCGCGTTCTTATCGGTTGAATTGGTCGACGGCTGCATCTGCAAATCGGTCAGCGATACGTGGCTCGCGCTTGCGTACTGGTACAACGCGTCGGTGATCTGGCTCGTCTGCGCCGGGGAGAGAAAGATGCTCGACGCCGCGCTCAGCGTCGCCTGCGCGCTAGCCAGCTGCGACGCCAAATCGGCGGGACTTTGCTCCGAAACCGATTTCGCGCCGATGAGCGATTGCTGAGCAGTGGCAAGTTGCGCGATGAGTTTGTCGCGGCTGCTCAGCGCCGGCGCAATCGCCTTGGAATAGAACAAGACATAGCCCGCACCAATGCCGACGATCAGCACGATCGCCAGCAAGGAATAGAGATTGGTTTGGAAAAATTCCTTGACTCCATCCAGATTTGGGCGTTTCATGGTGTGGCAACCTTTAGATCGGCGATGATGACAAATTCAAACGCCGGCGCAGCAGTGAGCGCTTCGTCTCCGCTCAAACTATCGCCGCCGGCGATGATCGGCGCGGCAAGCCCCGGCACCGATTTGGCTTGGAACGATGCAGCGGCGTGCGGCGTGACAGTCGGCGCGGTCGTGGGTGTAGCGGTCGGAACGTTCGTACTGGTCGGTGATGGCGTCGGCGTATTGGTGGGCAGCGGCGTCGCCGTGGGCGTGCTCGTGTTGGTCGGCGACGGAGTGGGAGTGGTGGTCGGTATCGGCGTCGGTGTCGCGGTCACTTCGACGACGACGATTTGGTAGGTCTTGTCGGGACCGTACATCCCACGATTGGAAATCGTCGCGACGGCGGTGATGTCCGCGCCGGTGGTATTCTGAAAGACAATGTCGGAATAGAGCACGCCCGGAATCGCATCGTCGTTTTGGAGCACCCAGCCGCCCAGCCGCACGCTCAGAAATGTGTCCACGCCCGGCGCGAGGTTGGTGGTGTAGACATGGTAATAGTGTCCGGCTTTGGCGAGAAAACTCACGTTGTCGATATCGCCGACGGGATAAAAGTTGTGCGTCTGGGGCTGCCCCAGCGCGATGGGCTGCGGCTGCATATCGTCCGGTTCGTACGGGTCTTGCAGGTCAGGTGTGGCAGTCGGCGCGGACGCGGGCTGACTGGTCGCCGCCGGCGCGGGCGCGCTGATTTGAGGCGGCATCGGTATTGTCGTTGGAGCAACCACCGGGGCGGGCGCGGGCACAAGCGTCGGCGGATTCAGCGCGATCGACGCGATCGGCGCGCTGGTTTTCGATACCGTAACGGTCGGCGTGATGAACGTCGTGCGGATCGATTGGACGACCACACGCGAGAAAGCATTCGACTGTTCGAGCGAATGGGCGTAAGCGGTTACGTTGACATCGCTGGTCGCCCTGCCCGTGATCATCAGACTGTTGACGGTACGCGTGACGGACGTGAGCGTGATTTGATTTGGATCGTAATTGCCGATCGCCGCCATCGCCGCCGTCCAGTTCGGGCGCGGCGCGACGAGCGTCGCGTAAACCGCGTTGAGTTGTTTGACCTGCCCTTGCGTCTGCGCCAACGGAGTCAGAATTTGCTGGACGGCGGGCGCGGGCGTAGGCACGTTCGTCAGAGATGTTTGGATGAAACTCAGCTGGGAGGTCAAGCCCTGCGCATCTTGATTCACCGATGCGAAAAACAAGTACAGCGGCAGAAAGAAAACGAGAAGACTGGTCGCGACCAGCCACAAGACCAACGTCGAACGCGATGATTTGCGCGGGGCGGATTGTTCCAGCACGGCGTCCAGTTCATCAGAATCCGACAGCGGTGGTTTAGCAGCGCCTTGGGCTAGATTCGGTGATGCCATAATCTCAATGTCCTACGAAAGGATGAAGAATCGCGGAAACTGGATTGTAGAACAACGCGATCAACGCGCCGAGACACAGAAACGGCGCATACGGAATCTGACTCTTGGCATTTCCGCGATGGGTCGTCAACATCAGGACAGCGATTGCGCCGCCCGCCAGAACGCCGATCATCAACGCCCACAACGCGTCCGGAAAACCGAACATCCACCCGATCAGTGTGGCGAGCTTGACATCGCCGCCACCCAACTCGCCGGGACGGAGGAAAGCCGCCAGCGCGAAAATCGCAAAGCCAAACGCGCCGCCCAGCAGTACGGCAAGCATATTCGCGCCGGGCGCGGTGTATCGAATCAACAACGTCAACGCCATCGCCGGAAAAACGAGTACGTTCAAGACCAGACGGTACCGCAGGTCGATGACGGCGACGAGAATTAGAAACGCGCAGAGCAAGGTGAGCAAAAACAGCGTCAACGCCGGCGCGGATTGCGACCAGAGCCAGGCGAACAGTATCGCGCTCAAAAGCACGACCGCGCAAGTCACCCACGGCGACCGGAACGATTTCGACGGCAAGGCGGGACCGCTTGCCGCATAACGCGGCAAGAAATCCGCTGCCCAATTCAGCCCAAGACCGATCAACCCGCCGGCGACCGCGCCTAAAATAATCACTGGTGTTACTCCCAATCAATTTGCCGCGTTGCCCTGCCGCAACCGATGAACAAGATCGATGCCCATCGTCAAGAGTTCGTCCACGCTAATCTCCGGCATTCCCTTGCAGAACGCTTCAAGCACGTTGATGGAGGTGTCCTCTTCCTCGAAAAGACTGGCAAGGTCTCCCAGTCCGGCATTTTCGCTCTGTTCCTCTTCCGCCGGCTTTTCCTCTTTCTTCTCTTCCTCTTTCTGGGCTTGCCCTTGCGCCGCCTCGCTCTGTTCGCCAACTTCCACCTCGGCGAGCAGCGCGTCCAGACTCTCTTCCGGCGGCGCGGTCTCGCCCACAAGCTCTTCTAGCGTTTCGCTTTTCTTCCGCAGCCGCGGCAGAGTCACGAATCCCAGTCCGGCGAGTAGCGGCGCAAGTGTGAGCAGAATGCTGAGCCAGATCGCCGGCTGGCTGAAAAAGAGCATGAACGAAGATTGAGAGACCGGCAGCTGGAGCGCCGCGCCCAAAGCCACCAGACGACGACGCGCCTCCGCGTCGTTGGTCTCGTGCTCCATCGTGACCAAAAGCGTCGCCAGGTCGTCGCGCTTCCACGTCGCAAACGCCTTTTGAACGGTAACGGCGTCGCCGGTCTGCCAGTAGCGATTCGCCGCCCAGGTCACGAGCATCCGCTGATACTCGGCAGGCGTTTGCGCCGAGTCGGGACTCGTCCATTGGACGGGCCAGAGCCACCAGCCGATGACGAGCCAGCCGAGCAGCATCCCGGCGACGAACACCGCGCTCAGAAGAATGACGAGCGGTTTCTTGATCGGCACGGCGCCCGCCGCGGTTCCAATCGACGACGCGGCAAGCAAGTCTGTCGCCGCGCCGAAGGAATCGACGCGCTCGCGCAGCGCGGCAAGATCGTTCGTTATAAATTCCGGAAAGGGTTGCGCGTTTGCCACAGTCTCACATGACCAATTTGACGAGGGAGGGCCCGATCAATAACAGCACGCCGGACAGCAACAGCAAAATCGAAAAATACAGGGTGGTCTTGATGAGGTGCGATCCTTCGCTGGCGACGATGGCAAAGGCATTGATGAACGACAGCGCGAGGATCATACCGACGGTGATCTTGGTCAGGAAATCGATCTGGGGCGTGTTGAAGGAAAACATATTCTTCAATCCCAACGCGCCCATCGCGTCTGCGCCCTGCCCCAGTGTGGACATTGCCGCGTTCAATCGGATCGCGAACTGCTCCAGAATCCCCAGCAGAAATACCATCAAGCCCGCCATCACCGCGTGCATCACAATGGCAAGCCAGGAGAACGTCGCGGCGACGCCGCGCCGTTTGGCGCGCAGCATCGCGGTCTTCATCGCGAACATACTGGTCAGCGCGCCGGTCTTTTCCGGATCGCCGCCCAGCCCCACCGCTTCGATAAAAACGCCAGTGGTCTGCTCCGTCAATTTGCTGCCGGTTTCCGTGGCAAAGGTGCGCCAGCACAAGCCGGGTTTGATAAACGAGCTGAGCCGCAGTACCAGCATCCGGATATCCGGCTGCAGCGTCGGGAACGAGTCCTTCTTCATGCTCAACAGCGCTTCTTTCAGCGTCGTGCCGCGCGAGGACGCCGTGCCGCCCAGGGAGCGCAAGAATGGACTGATCTCGCTGTCTTTCCGGCTGATCTTACCGTCCGCGATCGAACTGACGACGCCAATGGGCGCGAGCAGCACCGCCGCGACGATCAAGACCCATCCCAACGGTACGCCCAGAACGGCGAGCGCCGCGCTGACCGCCAACGCCGTGGGCGCGAGGATCAAAAACAGTTTGCGGCTGAGCCGCTGCTCCTTGGACCCTTTCGCCAGCGACACGGTGAAGGTCTCCGGCGCGGTGCGAAACATGATCCAGGCAACGCCAAACGCGCCAGCGATCGCGACGAACACCATGAGCGCCATCATGCCAACGCCGACGTTGTAGATCATCGTCATCACCATATTCATAATCACGATCAGCGCGGCAGAGACCGACACGGCGGTGTACGCGTCGGTCCACTTTTTCAGACTCTCCAACTTCGTCTCGTAATCATTTTCGTACCGATCGCCCTGTACGATGGCTTCGCGGGACAAAAAGCCGGGCAACGGCTCGCCGGAGCGCAGCGCGTCGGAGAGGCGCAGCAGAAAGGTCTTGACATCTTCTGACGCGGCGCGCTCGCCAATCATGCGGACCGCATCCGGATAGTTGTACCGCAGATTCTCCGCCACTTCGTGAATGCTCTTGAAATACTGCGACGGCGGACACGGCAACTGGCGCGCCAGTTCGAACACCCGCGCGCGCGAAATGCCTGCCGCCGAGGTGGCGGACATGTAGATGAGTTGGTAGAAGAGGTCGAAGGGCGTAATCTCTTCAAAGTAACTTTTGACGCTGCGCTTCGGCGAGAACTTGGAAGACGTCATAGAAATCCTTCAATTTCCTTTCGACGTGAAGACGCTGAAGAATTTTCGCTCGGCGTTTCAGTTCGGTGTAAATCACTTTGCGTTTGAACGGAGGAATGCCGCGCTTGAGCGCGATCTTTTCCTCCATCACGTAACTGTTCATAAACCCGGGAAAATCGAACGTGTCGGTGGCGGGATTCCAGCGGAACGCTTCGATGAACGAAAAACTTTCGGTGGTGGAATCATACCCGACGATTTCGTTGATGCTGGTCACGCGCCGCACCGTACCTTTGCCCGGCACTTTGACGGCGGCTTGAATCAGCACGACCTCCAGATTATCGATGTACGCTTTTGGAATGTTGATGGGATCGCCGGTGAGACGCTGCACCAGTTTCTCGACGGAGGCGGCGTGGAACGTCGACATTACGCCGTGACCGGTCTGCATCGCCTGGAACGCAATCGCGCCTTCCTCGCCGCGGATCTCGCCGACGATGATGCGGTCGGGGCGCTGGCGCAGCGCCGCTTTCAGCAGGTCGAACATGCCGACTTCCGAGCCGGTGTTCTCCTTGCTCGATCCGCGCGTCGTCTCGCGAATCCAGTTCTTGTGCGGGACCTGGAGTTCCGGCGTGTCTTCGATGCTGACGATCTTTTTATCCGGCAGGATAAACGTGGTAATGGCGTTCATCGTCGTCGTCTTGCCGGACGCCGTCGCGCCGACGACGAACATATTCAAGCCCTCCTCCAATACGAAGGAAAGGTAGGACGCCATCATATAATCCATCGTCCCGAAATCGACCAACTGCATGATGCTGGTCGGGACATCGCTGAACTTGCGGATGGTAAAGTTGCTGCCGCGCTTGGAGACATCGGTCCCGTAGACGATGTTGATACGGGAGCCGTCCGGCAGCACGGCATCCACGATCGGATTGCGCACGGTGACGGGGCGCTTGATCCATTCGCCCAGCCAGATGACGAATTGATCCGCGTCGTCCTCGGACGTGAAGGTGATCGCCGACTGGATGCTTTTGAAAATCTTGTGCTCGATAAAGATCGAGCCGAGACCGCTGCAGCTAATGTCTTCAATGTTCTTGTCGACCAGTAAGGGCGCTAAAAGTCCAAAACCGATCTTGTCGCGCACCAGAAAGTACTTGAGCGCGTCCAGTTCGCGCGGCGTCACGTGCACCTTGTTCGCGTCGCCATTCGTGCTGACGCTGGCGTCGACCGCTTTGAGGAGCGCTTCGGTCTTCGCCGCGTCCGTCTCCGCCGCGCCAATTTGCTCGACCCAGTCCAGCAGTTTCGTTTCGATCTGCGGAAGGATGCCGCTCAGATCGATCGTGAGATGCGGCTCGATTGGAATGTAGATGTCTCGGTCGCCCTTGTCGTTAGGATAAATATGGACGAAGAGTCCCTTCTCGATCGGATAGATCAGGTTCCGGCGTTCCAAGTAGGATTGGTCGCGCGTGATCTTGGGATAATATTCCGGCACGCCCACCTGGTCCATCGGCACCGTGTGCAGGTAATCGTGCAGCGATTCGCTCTGCTCGGCGGCTTCCCACAGGGATTTCGGCAGCTTCGATTTCAGACTGCATTTAGGACCGCGGTCGCAGCGGGCTTGCGCTGGGTCTACGGTGAAGGGCATCTGCGTGATCGCCATCCGATTTATCCCTTCACCTTGCTGATAGGAATGACCCGGATACCCCAGCCCGGTTCGACTTCAAAGCTGACGATGTTGCCGGTGGTTTGCTCCGCGCCGCGCACTTTGGTGACTTCGAGCGTCTTGACCAGTTTGTTGCCGACTTCCTCGGTGCGCAATTGAAGGTGCGCGTCGCACAACGACCGGATGCGCGTGAGCAATTCACGGGTCAGACCGTGCGAGTGGATGACCGAGATGACGGTCGTGCCGTCGCCGCACAACCGCTTGCTCTCTTCAAAAAAACTGAGGACTTCTTTATCCGACGACGCCGGGATCGAGGAGGTCAGCGAATCGATGAAAATCATATCGCGCTTTTTTTCCTTCTTCATCGCCGTAATCAAGACCGTCGGCGCGTCGCGGCCCAAGCGCGCGGTTTCGATCGGAAAGATTCTCAATTTGTCCAGGAGGAGATAGTCCAGAATGTCGAGGTTCAGACTCCGCATCTGCTTGACCAGACTCTTGACGGTGTTCTCGCTGGAAAAGAGCGACAGGCGGTAACCGTCCACCAAGCACCCGTGCATCATCTGTTGCGACAGCACAGACTTGCCCGCGCCGGAGTCACCCTCGATCAGCGTCAGAGAGCCGACGGGCACGCCGCCGCCCATCTTGGAATCCAGGTCGTGGTTGCCGGTCGAAATCAGTTTGGCTTTTTGCTCTTCTTCGCTGACCAAGAGCGGCTTGATCTTGGTGATCAGCTCCACCGGTCCAAACGGCTTGATCAGGAAATCGTCGATGCTGGAGCCGGGTCCGATCTCCAACTCTTCGAGTTGAGCCTCGTCGGCGATCATCAGGATGCGCTGATGACTGGTAGCGGGGTCTTTACGCAGACTCTTGCAGATGTCATTGCCCTTCATCGTTGGGAGCTTGAACTCGACCATCACGAGGTCGGGCTGCTCGCGCCGAGCTTTGCCTAGTCCTTCCGTCCCGTCGCCCGCGGCAATGACGCCATAACCCTCTTCCTGCAAGGGGTATTTGATCAACTCGATCATCTGGGCGTCGTTTTCGATGAGTAGGATTTTCTTGGTTTTGTTTGCCATAGTCGTCAGACGGAACTACGCGATGACCACACAATTCTTGCCCGCGCTCTTGGCATGGTAGAGCGCCTGATCGGCGCGATTGAGGAAGGCGTCAAGCGTTAGAATATCTTGGCTCAGGGTCGTGACTCCCACGCTGATCGTCACTTGGACCGAGCCGCTGTTTGACTGACCGGGACTTGCCGCAATGCGTTGTCGAATGCGTTCAGCCACCGCCAATGCAGTGGCAGCGTCGGTTTCAGGCAGGAGCACCAGGAACTCATCGCCGCCATATCGGGCGAAGACATCATGCTGCCGTACTAGATCGATACAGGCGCGGCTGATGGTTCGCAGAACCATATCGCCGCCGAGATGACCGTAGGTATCGTTGACCGTTTTGAAATTATCGACATCGAATAAAAGGACGGACAGCGCGGTATTGCCACGTCGCGCGCGATCCAGTTCGCGCTCCGCTCGTTCCCTAAAGTGCCGGTGATTGAACGCGCGCGTTACATCGTCGGTCATGGCAAGCATACGCATATCTTTGCGCGCCTGCTCCAACTCAAAGAGGAGACGGAGTTGGACGGAACTGAAAAGCGGGGCGATCATCGCTGGAACGATCACGGCAATCGAAAGTCCTACGACGCCTGGTCCGCCCGCCCAGAGCGTCGCCACGATCACCGTCATCGAGAGCGACAGGACGATCGATCCGATGGTAAACAACAGCACGCCGCGACCGAGTCCCTGCCGCAGCAGAAACTGACGTAATTTTTCTAATATCATCTGGCGATGCGAACGTTTTGACATTTCACGTGTTGGCGAACCTTCGGTATGCGCAGCAAACTAGGCGCAACAGGCGTGGGCGATCACCTGAGCGGTTCGATAGCGAACTGCCGCTTGAACAGCCACAGCATAACACTCGCGGCTGGCTTTGTCAGCAAAGAGGGAGTGAAGATTGAGTGAATTTTGCGTGAAGAGGAAGACAAGCGAGGAACGGCGCAAACGGCTTGCGCCTACGCGCCAATCGTATAGCCCAGACGCCCGACTGTTCTGAGACGCGTCGGCGCTTGCGGATTGGGTTCGATCTTGGCGCGCAAGTTCTTGATGTGCGCGCGAATCAATTCCGCGCGCCCCGCGCCGGGCGCATAGCCCCAGACCTGGCACAACAGCTGCTCGGCGGAAAAGACCTCGCCGGCGTGCGACATCAAATAGTACAGTAGCTCGAACTCGGCGGGCGTGAGCAGGACGGTACGGTCGTCGATTTGCAGATCGAAGGCGCGGCAGTTCAGGCAGAGCGCACCGACGGTCAAGCGCGGCGGCGCGGCGGGCGCGCCGGCGAATTTTCGCCGCGCGCGCGGTGCGCGGGTCGGTTTCGATGCTACGCGTTTCAGCGCGAGAGCAGTACCCTTCGCTTGATCGCTCATACCGGAAACCCCGACGCCCACAAGACCGCTTTCACGCGGTGCACCAGTTCCTTTGCTTTCACCGGCTTGGTCAAAAATTCCAGCGCGCCCGAGTCAAACCCTTTGAGCCGGTCTTTGACTTTGCCGGCAAACACGTAGCTTTCCTTGTCCGGATCGTCCACGCCGCCTTTTGCCGTGAGCATAATCACTGCGATCTTGGCGGTCTCCGGGTCATCGCGCAGACGGCGGGAAACCTCGTAGCCGTCCATCCCCGGCATCATAATGTCCAGCAGAATCAGATCGGGCTTAAAGTCGCGCGCTTTTTGCAAGCCCTCCACGCCGTTCAGCGCGGTGTCCACGTCATAATCTTCTTTTTTGAGAACGCCAGAGATAATCGTCACCGTGGGACGGTCGTCGTCCACACACAGAATGCGCGCTTTACCCATCGTTACCCTTCTGCATCTCGCTCGCGCGCGCCGCCCAGCCCGGATCACGGTAGAACGCGATGACACGCTCGATCTCTTCCGTCAGCGACTTGACCTTGTCCGCTCCGCCTGCCAGGTTGCCCTGCTCGCCCATCGTCTCAAGCGTCTGCGCGATATCGCGCGCCGCCAGTCCCCCGATATTGCCCATCACGCCTTTCAGTCGATGCGCCTTGGCTTCCACGCCGCGCGCGTCCTGCTGCGCCATCGCGTCTTGCAGCGCGCGCAGCTGCGGCGGAACTTCGTCCAGCACCACAACGATTGCCTCCTGCATAATCTCCACGTCGCCGCCAACCGATTCCAGCGCCGCCGCCAGATCGACCGGCGGGACCGGGGCGGGCTGCGCCGTGCGGCGCGGCTGAGTCAGCAACGGCGCGAGCGTCGTGTTGAGTTCGTCGATTCGCACCGGTTTGGTGACGTAAGCATCCATACCTGCTTCAAGACATTTCTCGTGGTACTCTTTCGTCGCAAAGGCAGTCATAGCGACGATGACGACGTGCCCGCCCAGCGATTTTTCTTTTTCGCGGATCGCGCGCGTCGCGTCCAAGCCGTCCATCTCCGGCATCGCCACATCCATCAGCACGAGATCGAACGGCGGCGCGTCGGGCGTCGCGCGCGATCTTTCGTACGCCTGCACCGCCTCGCGCCCGTTCACCGCCAGCGTGACGACGTGCCCGGCTTTTTTCAAACTCGATTTGGCGATCAATTGGTTGGTGGGACTATCCTCCGCCACAAGAATGTTCAGCGAACGGCGCCAATTCAACGCGGCAGGCGCGGCGGCAACCGCTTGGGCTGGACGCGTGAGCTGAACGGTAAAATGAAACGTGCTGCCTTTGCCCACTTCGCTCTCGACCCAGATGCGCCCGCCCATCTGGTTCACCCACTGCCGGGACATCGCCAAGCCCATCCCCATCCCGCCGTACCGGCGCGTCGCGGACGAATCGGCTTGCTGGAACGGTTCGAAGATGATCTCGCGCCGGTCAGCGGGAATACCGATGCCGGTGTCCTGCACGCGAACGTGCAGTTCGACTTGGCGGTCGCGCACCGCGTCGGCGTCGACCCAGATCGACACTTGACCGTGATCGGTGAACTTGATCGCGTTGGCGACCAGGTTCGCCAAGACCTGCCGCAGCCGGTTCGCGTCGCCGATCAATTCCTTCGGCGCGTTCGCGGCAATCGTCGTCGATACGTGGATGCCCTTTTCCGCGGCGCGCGGCGACATTAGCTCGATCGTTCGGTCGATGGGTTCTGCGAGGTTGAACGGTTTTTCTTCCAAGCCGAGTTGCCCGGCTTCCAGTTCGGAAAATTCGATCACGTCGTTGATGAGACTGAGCAGCGCGTTGGAAGAAGCTTTGGTCGTGTTGATGTAATCTTGCTGTTCGCCGGTCAGCTCTGTGCCAAGCAGCAGATCGGTCATCCCCATAATTTCGTGCAGCGGCGTGCGGAGTTCGTGGCTGATGTTCGCCAGAATGTCGCGGCGGGCGCGATTCGCCGCGTCCACCTGCTGCCGCGCGCGGTCGAGTTCCTCCTGATACCGCTGGATGTCTTCCTGCGCGTTGAGCGTCGCGGCAGTCTGCAACTGCCCGTGTCCATTCGTCATCTCTTTGGCTTTGGTCACGAGCAGATGCGGCTCGAACGGTTTGGGCAAGAAACAGTCCAGCCCCGGACCGGAAGGCATATCGGCGATTTCTTCGGCGATGGGCAGCATCACCACCGGAATTCCGCGGGTCTGGGGATCAAGCTTGAGTTTGCCGCACGTCTCAAAGCCATTCATCTTTGGCATCAGGGTATCCAGAAAGATGAGGTCTGGCTTTTCCGCCGCGGCTTTTGCCAAACCCTCTTTTCCATCCGACGCCAAACTGACCTGATAGCCCTCGCGCTCCAAAATCAACCGCGCGCGCAGCGCTTCGGTGCGACTATCTTCGACGATGAGAACTTTGGGCATAGTCCAATGCCTTTCGCCATTTAACCTCCCGCCGGCGGTGATACGCCAGCGGGGAGTTGAATCACGCTTTGGAAAACTTGATCTGAGAAACCGCTCGGACTTTGGCGACGAGTTCCGCGCTGATCGCCTCAAATCCTTCCGCCGACAGACGGCTAGGTTTCTGCACGATGTCGAGCGCGCCGTCAAGCAGAATGTCCAAGCCCTGCAGGATCATCTCTCGCTGCGTCACCGTCGTGACGACGACGATAGGCGTGGGTGTCATCGCCATAATCTGCCGCGTCGCTTCGTGACCATTCATCTGGGGCATGTTGATGTCCATCGTGATCACGTCCGGCTTGAGCGCCGCGGTCAATCGGACCGCTTCCACTCCATCGGCGGCTTGCGCCACGACCGTCATATCCGGCGCGCCGTTGAGGATCGCCGTAATTGCCTCGCGCGCGGTTGCAGAATCATCGACAACTAGAATTCGTATCACGGACGTGTCTCCTTCCCGGTCAGGATGGGCGACTGATCCAGCAGTCCTGTCGTCACCTGCGCCGCCATCAGGGCTTGAAGCGTAAAAGCGATTCGATCTAGCGGCGCGATGTGCTGCGCCGCGCCCAGCGCGATCGCTTCTTTGGGCATTCCAAACACGACGCAGCTGGCTTCGTCCTGCGCGAGCGTGATTGCGCCGGCATCGCTGAGCGTTTTCATCCCGACCGCGCCGTCCGAGCCCATGCCCGTCAAGATCGCCGCAATCGCCGCCGGACCAAAAGACCGGGCGACCGATTCAAACAGCGCGGTTACCGCTGGGCGATGTCCGCCAATGGGATCGGTCGGGCTGAGCGCAATTCGGGACAATCGGTCGACCAACATGTGGTGATTGTCCGGCGCAAGGTAGACCGTGCCGGGCTGTATCTTCTCGCCGGCTTGGGCGACTTTGACATTCAGCGGAGACGCGTCGTTCAACCATTCCGCCAATCCCTGGACAAAGCCAAACGAAATATGCTGGACGATGACGATGGGCACTGCCAAGTTCGCCGGCATCGCGCTGAGGATCTTGTGCAGCGCGGCAGGACCGCCGGTCGATGAACCAATGGCAATGATTTCGGTCTTGGCGGACTTGGGCAACGTCAGCGACGGCAGCTTGCCTGCCGTGTCTGGCGGCGCGGGCTTGTTCTTGACGCGGTGTACCACCTTGACCGTGCTCATCAATTTCACTTGCTCGATCAGTTTGACGGCATAGTCCTGGAATGCCGGCACCGCTACGCCGTGCGGTCGCTGCATCACCATCACTGCGCCCAGCTTGGCGGCTTGCGCGGACAGTCCCATTTCGCGTTCGAGGTCTGCGCTCGTCACCACGATGATCGGCGCGGGCGTCTCCGCCATGATCTCTTCGATGGCTTGCAAACCGCCCATCTTGGGCATTCGGATGTCCATCGTGATGATGTCGGGGTGCAGCCGCGCCGCCATACTGACCGCATCCGCGCCGTTGGTCGCCTCACCGATGACTTGAAGGTCGGGGTCGCTTTCCAGAATAAAACGGGTGCTCTGGCGCAAGACCGCCGAATCGTCGACAACGAGTACTCGGATCACAGGATGCTCCAGGTTTTCAGATCAACTGTCCAATCGTCTGCAGTAGATTGGATTGATCGAAATTGCTCTTGACCAGATACGCGTCCGCGCCGACCTCGATGCCGCGCTCTTTGTCCGCGCGCGAATCCAGCGAGGTCACGAGGACCACCGGAATCTTTTTAAGCTTGGGGTCGCGCTTGACTGCCGCCGTCAAATCAAAGCCGGTCATCCGCGGCATAATCACGTCGGAAACGATCAGGTCGCAGCCGCCGTTCGAGTTCAGAAGATTCAGCGCTTCCATCCCGTCCGGCGCGACGACGACTTGGTAGCCGGCGGTTTCCAGAATATTCTTTTCCAGCGTACGCGTACTCAGCGAATCGTCGACCACCATCACCGTCGTCTGCTTGGCTTTCTTGACGCTCGCGGCGGCGCGCGGTGACACCGCCGCCGCGCCGCGCCCTTCAATGCTGCGCGCGGATTTCATCAGGTCGGACGGGTTGAGCGTCATGATGATCTGCCCGGTACCCAGGATCGTCGCGCCTGCCACGTTACGCACGCGCGCCAGCTGCTTGCCCAAACTCTTGACGACCGTTTCCTGCTGCCCGACGACCGCATCCACCAGAAACGCGATGCGTCGTTTGGCAGAACCGAGAATGACGGTTGGCACTTTATCGTCTGCGTTGGTTTGCAATTCCGTCGCCGGGCGTTCCAGCACTTGCGCCAATCGTACCAGCGAGACCGGCTCGTCGTCTACCAGGATGGCTTGACGCCCCTGCACCGCGCCAATGTCCTTCGGCTGGACGCGCTGGATGCGCTCGACGGCAGAGATGGGAATGCCATACGTTTGATTGCCGATCTGCACCAGTAGTTGCTGCGTCGTCGCCAGCGTCAACGGCAGCGTCAACGACATCGTGGTCCCGCGACCGAGCGTGGATTCAACGTCGACTTGACCTTGCAGCGCTTCGACGTTTCGGCGCACGACGTCCATTCCAACGCCGCGACCCGAGAGGTCGGTAATCATCGCGCTGGTGGAAAGCCCTGGCGCAAAGATCAACCGCACCGCCTCGTCATCGCTCAGCGTGTTCAACTCGTCCGCGCTGATCAAGCCGTTTTTCAGCGCCGACTGCTTGACCTTGCTGCGATTGATGCCACCGCCGTCGTCGGCGACTTGAATCACGATGTTGTTGCCTTTCTGGAACGCCTTGATCGTGATCGTGCCGGCGCGCGGCTTGCCGGCGCGTTCGCGCTCGTCCGGTTTCTCGATGCCGTGATCCACCGCGTTCCGCAGCAAATGCAAAAGCGGGTCTTTCATCTCCTCCAGCATCTTGCGGTCCAGCTCGGTCTCCGTTCCCTCCATCTGCAATTCGATCTCTTTATTGCTCTCGCGCGCGAGATCGCGCACCAGCCGCGGAAACGCGTCGAAGACGGTCGAGACGGGCAACATGCGGACTTTCATCACGCCTTCGCCCAGATCGTTGGTGATGCGGGAGAGATGCAGCGCGTCGCCGGAAAAGCCGCGCTGCAATTCGCCGAGCTGAATCGAAAGCGTACGCAGCCGCTCCTGACTCTGGTCCAGCAATTTAACGAGCGGACGCAGCGATTCGCGCTCGGCATCGCGCAGCAGACTGCTGTTCGCGGCGCGCGCCTCCAGCCATTCGCGATTCCACTCGCCGATGGCGTTGCCGATTTGCTCGATCTCGTGCAAACGCTGATCGATCTTGAGACCGGCGACGAGCAGCTCGCCCGCCTGCGTCATCAGGGAATCGATCTTGCTCGTGGCGACGCGGATCGTGTCTTCGTTCGCCGCGCCGGCGGTGGAACGCTTGCGGCGCTCTTCGCCCTTGTACGATTCCACTTTCGTCTCGTTGATCGAACGGATCGCCGCTGGCGCAACGTGCGCGGGCGCGGCTTGTACCGCCGGCGTTTCGACTGGCGCACTGGTGATAGACTCTGCCGGCAGTTGGACCGGCGCGGCTTGTACCGCCGGCGTTTCGACTGGCGCACTGGCGATAGACTCTACCGTCAGTTGGACCGGCGCGGCGTGTGCCGCCGGCGTTTCGACTGGCGCGCTGGCGATGGGCTCTGCCGGCAGTTGGACCGGCGTAGGCGGCGCGGCATCGGCGGCGAGAAACGCCTGCCCGTGCTCCGCCGCGTCCAAGCGCGCGTGCAGTTGCGCCAGATCGAGTCCGTGCGGTTTGCCGTCCAGTGCGGTATCGACGATGACGCCGACCGCGTCGACGCCGGCATAGAGGACGTCGCAGAGATCGCGCGTGAGCGTGATCTTGCCGGCTTTCGCCGCGGCGAATATGCTTTCCAACTTGTGCGCGGTAGCTTCCACATCTGCCAAGTCCGCCGCGCCTGCCGCGCCTTTGAGACTATGCGCTTCCCGGAAAATTTCTTCCAGCAGCGCCGCGCGTTCCTTGTCCTCCGGATTCTTTTCGAGCGTCAAGAGAACGCGATTGATCGCCTGAATGTGCTCCGCGGCTTCCACTTTGAACGTGGCGCGCAATTGCCGCATAATGTCGTCATCTAAGGTGAACATAGCCGCTCCACGACTCAGTTTTACAAGCTAAAGCTGCCGCCATCCATCCGGTCACGCGGGGAGGCTGCGCCCATGGACCGGCGCAACGCCAGAATCTTGTCGCTCATTTCCACGGCTTTATCTTTGCCGATTTGGAGTCCGCCGGAAACCATCGCCCACTTGGCAAGGTTCGGCAGATCGTGAGCAGCCAGCTGCGCTGGCTCGCGTTGCAGATGGGACTGACACTGCCGAACCAAAAATACCTCCGCGGCAGTAGGACTGTTGAAATAGGGAGTGATCAATGCCAAGACGTCTTGATACACGTTCATCGATTCCTCCTGATGTAAGCTCCGCTCACAGCGAGCGTCGTGCGGCGGTACCTTTCCACAGCGCGGCGCGCCAACCCGCGGTTTCCTTTTACGATCGCCGCGCGCTTGTCGCTGTTAGGCACGCGGGTCGCTCGCAAGGGTTCATTCGCTCAACACGGAGACCCTCCGCTCATCCCACCGTGGACAAGACTTGAATCAACTCGGCGGCGGCTCTGCTGTTGACCGGTCTGGCAAAGAGGTACCCTTGTCCGTACTCACAGTTCAATCCGAGGAGCCGGTTCAGCTGGTCGACCGTTTCGACTCCTTCTGCGATCACCTTCATGCCCAGATCGTGCGCCAGCGTCAGAATTGTGCGGATGATTTCTACGCCCGTCCCATTGCTCCCTATCTTGCCGATGAACGTGCGGTCGATCTTGAGCGTATCGATCGGAAGGCGGTGCAGATAACCTAGCGACGAATAACCCGTGCCGAAATCGTCAATTTGAACTTGGACGCCCAGAGTACGCAGCTGCGCGAGCGCAGCAGTGACCGCTTCAGAATCTTCGATGATCATACTCTCCGTCAGCTCCACCTTCAGACTGCTGGCGTCTAATCCGGTCTCCCGCAGGATCGCAGCGATCTTTTGGACCAAATCAGGGTGCGTGAACTGCTTCGCCGAAAAATTGACGCTGATCGTGAGTGGGGGATCCTGTGGAAACTGTTTCTGCCACTCCCGCATCTGGCGGCACGATTCCAAAAGCACCCAGTAACCGATCGGCACAATGAGACCGATTTCTTCCGCGACCGGAATGAACTCCGCCGGCAAAACCAGCCCGCGGCTGGGATGCTGCCAGCGCAGGAGCGCCTCAAAACCAACCAGCTGCCGGGTGCGCAGCGATACAATCGGTTGATAGTGAATGAAGAGTTCCTGCCGCTCCAGCGCCATCCGCAGGTCGCTCTCCAAGTCCAAGCGTGTCATTGCCCGATCGCGCATCGTACGGTCAAAGACCTCGTAGCGTCCGCGGCCCAGCGATTTGGCGCGGTACATCGCCGTGTCCGCATCGCGCAGGAGCTCTTCTGCCCGCTGGTGTTCATTCGTCCGCGGGATGATCCCGATACTGACCGAAACAAACACCTTGTGCTGGTCTAGTTCACAGGGCAGCGCGAGATCGTGCTGGATTCGTTCGGCGATCTGGGTCGCTTCGGTCAGGTCCTGAATGTCCTCCAGCAAGATCACGAATTCATCGCCGCCCACACGCGCCACGGTGTCTGCCGTCCGCAGACATGCCGATAGGCGGTGGGCGCTTTCGACCAGCAGCTTGTCTCCAATGTCGTGTCCCAGACTGTCATTGACCACCTTGAAGCGATCCAGGTCAAGATAGAGGACGGCAAACATATAGTCCGGACGCCGTTGGGCGCGCTCCAATGCGTGATTCAAACGGTCCATGAACAACGCACGATTCGGCAAGTCCGTCAGCGGATCATGCAGCGCGTTATGGATCAAGCGTTCCTCCGCCCGCTCACGCTCCGCCAACTCTTGTTGGACTTGGGCAAATAAGCGGGCATTCTCAATCGCAACCGCCGCCTGGGATGCAATAGTGGACAACAATTCTACGTTGTCGGTGGAATAAACATGCTCTCTCTTATAATCCTGAACCGCGATCACCCCGATGGCTCGGTCATTGATCAACATTGGCACAGCCAGATAGCAGTACGCCACGCGCCCGATAGGTGCAATACCAAGTTCCGCAATAGCTTCCTCCATATGATCAGAGAGGAGCAAGGGAGCTTTGCTGCGTATAACAAATTCGGTCAGCCCGTTGCCAAAGGGACGCCCCGGCGTGGATGGCTGGGTTTCTCCATCCATCCGGTAAACTGGAAAAGACACGTACTGGCTAACTTCGTCGTACAGAGCGATATACAGATTTCGATTATCGAATAGTTGCTCAACCATCTCATCAATGAGCCCAAGAATTTCAGCCGGCTTTGCCAATTTGCCAAGCGCCTGCCCGATCCGATTAAGCGTCGCCAGCTCTGTGTTCTTCCGGCGAGTCTGCTCTTCCGCGCGCTTGCGCTCCGCCAGTTCGGCATGCAGGTGAGCAGTGCGTTCCATCACGGTTGTTTCTAGGTTGGCTTTGGCTTGGCGCAATGCTTGCTCTATCTCCTCGCGTTTGGCGATCTCTTTTTGAAGAATCGCACGCTCCTGTTCCAGTTGTCGCGCTTGACGCCTGACCTGATCGAGAAGATTTTTCACCCAGCCGGTTGCCATGCCGATGACAATCGTGCCGACTGTTCCAACCACATAAATCGGGAGTACATCAGATCCGGTAGAATTGACGAGATGATAGACTGCGTAATTAGACGGCAGAGTGAGTAGCCCAATGACAAAAGCTGCCTCCATCCCCAGGAACCATCCGCCGATCACGGCTGGCAAAGTACTCCACATTCCAGCAATGTCTCCCTCAAATGGATGGGTAAGTATGAACATCAGCATGTAGAGAATGAAACTACCCAGTGTCAGAAGGAAACGGGTCCGCCTATCCACATGATACTCCGGCGATCTTGTTCTTGTTCTCACGTGCTGTACTGTGCGACGGCGCTCTTCAACTGCTCCGCCAATTGCGTCAGGTCTTGCGCCGCCTTCTGCGACTGCTGCGCTCCCGCCGCACTCTGCTGCGCCGCCTGGTTGATGTCGTTCATCCCAATCGCAATCTGATCCAACCCAATCGTCTGCTGCTCCACGCCCGCCACAATCTGCTGCGCCGCCTGCGCCGACACCTCCACCACCTGCGCCAACTCCCCAATCGTCTCCGCCGTCCGATTCACTAACTCATTCCCCGCATTCACACCTTTCGTCCCTTGCTCCGTCGCCATCACCGCCAGATTCGTCGCCTTCTGAATGTCCCCCAAAATCACCTTTACCTGCGCCGCCGCCTGCCGCGATTGCTCCGACAGGTTTCGCACCTCATCCGCCACCACGCGAAAGCCCTTGCCCGCTTCCCCTGCCTGCGCCGCCTCAATCGCCGCATTCAGCGCCAGGATGTTCGATTGACCCGCAATGTCCGAGACCGTGTCGATGATGTCGCCAATCTGCTGCGTCTTTTCCGACAACGCCAGAATGTTCTCTGCGATGACTTCGACTTTCTCCTGGATGTTCTCCATCCCGCCGATGGCGGCGCTGACCGCTTCCCTGCCTTTTTGCGCGGCTTGCGCCGCGACCGCCGCACGTTCGGCGACGCTCTGGGCGCGCTGCGCCACTTGGACCGCCGATGCTTTGATCTCCTCGACCGTGCTGGTGATCTGGTTGACTGCACTCGCCTGTTCGCGCGTCGTGCTCGCCATCTGGGTCGACGACGCCAGAATCTGTGAGGATGAAGCCGTGACCTGGACGGCGCTCGACTGCAATCGCTTGACCATCTCCCGCAGCGCGTCACGTTCCTTCACAAGCGTTTGCTCTTGCTCTATCTCTTTGGTGACATCACGTCCCATCCCTACCATTCCGACGACTTGACCTTGGCTGTCACGGAGAAGTACCTTCGTAATCATAGTCCACTGTCGATTGCCCGCCGCATCGATGATGGGTTCTACTTTGCCGTTGATGTTTTGCCCGGACTGGAAGAGCGCCTGATCGGTCGCATCGTACTTGGCGGCGAGGTCGGGGGGCCACATATCGCTATTCTTCTTTCCCAGGACCTGATCGACCGGTTTACCGAGGTGATGCAAGAAGGTGGGATTCACCAGACTGTACCGCCCTTCGATGTCTTTCGCCCAGATGCGGTCCGGCAAAGTATCGATGAGCGTTCGCAGCAAGTTGCGTTCTCTTCCCAGCGCCTCTTCCGCCTGCCGGCGTTTCTCAATATCGTGATTGATGCCGATGATGCCAACCGTTTTGTCGTGGCTATCCCACAGGGGCAACTTGGTGATGGCGTGCCAGCGCGATTCGCCGATGACGTGATTGGTCAGTCGCTCCTCGACATCGACCATCGCTTCGCCGGTTTGCATGACGCGACGATCGTCGGCGGTCATCTTCTCCGCGACGGGCTTGGGAAAGTATTCTGTGACCGTCTTGCCGATGGCATCGTTCATGGACTGGACGCCGAGCGTGCGCGCTTCCGCGGCATTTCCGAACGTAAAGCGACCTTCGAGATCTTTGGTGTAAATTGAATCGGGCAAGCTGTCCAAGATGTGGCGGAAGACATTGCGCTCGTGCTTCAGCACGTCAAGCGACGCTTGGTCGGCTTGCGCTTTGGTCTTGAGCTGATTTCGCATCGCCAGGACCGCGCTGGCGAGTTGTCCGATTTCGTCCCGGTCGGTTACATCCAGCGCGATAGTATAATCGCCGCGTGACATGGCTTCTACCGCTTGAATGATTCTCCCGACCGGATTCGTCATCTGTCTCGTCAAGAACCAGACGACGATCATGGCAGCGATGGCTAGGATGACGGCGATTCCGCCCAACTGCGCGATATCGATCCCAGTCATGACTTGGTCCTGACCGGCTTGCGCTAGTTTATTGCGAACAGAGAGCGCCGAAAGAGCAATGAACGCTGCTTCTGCCAGCAAGAAACAGAACCCTGCCCACAGCACAAATTTGAATTGGATCGAATTGGTACGGGTCATCCTATCTTCCCTCCAGGGTACTGCTCAGCCTCCCGCAGGTTGCTGACTAGATACCCTCGCGCGAATTCAATGCTGTAAAATAGAGAGTTTTCACATCCGATATTGTGCGACGGCGCCCTTCAACTGCTCCGCCAATTGCGTCAGGTCTTGCGCCGCCTTCTGCGATTGCTGCGCCCCCGCCGCACTCTGCTGCGCTGCCTGGTTGATGTCATTCATCCCAATCGCGATCTGGTCTAGCCCAATCGTCTGCTGCTCCACTCCTGCCACAATCTGCTGCGCTGCCTGCGCCGACTCGACGACCACTTTCTCTAGTTCGCCGATGGTCTGCGCGGTACGGCTGACCAATTCGCTGCCGGCATTCACGCCCTTCGTCCCTTGCTCGGTCGCCATCACCGCCAGATTCGTCGCCTTCTGGATGTCGCCCAGGATCACTTTCACTTGCGCTGCCGCCTGCCGCGATTGCTCGGACAGCGTCCGCACCTCATCCGCCACCACGCGAAAGCCCTTGCCGGCTTCACCCGCCTGCGCGGCTTCGATGGCGGCGTTCAATGCCAGGATGTTCGACTGTCCCGCAATATCCGAGACCGTATCGATGATGTCGCCGATCTGCTGCGTCTTCTCCGACAATGCCAGAATGTTCTCTGCGATGGCTTCGACTTTGCCGCGAATGTCTTCCATCCCGGTGAGCGATTCGTTCGCCGCCCCCGCGCCTTGCTTCGCCACTTGCGCCGCGTGGTTGGCGCTTTCGGCGACGCCTTGCGCGCGCTGCGCCACCTGCTCGGCGGACGCCCTGATCTCTTGAATGGTGCTGGTGATCTCGTTGACCGCGCTAGCTTGTTCGCGCGTCGTGCTTGCCATCTGGGTCGATGAAGCGAGAATCTGCGCGGTAGCGGACGTCATACTGACTGTGCCTGCCTGGGTTTGTTCGGCAGTGCCTCTCAGTCCACTGACCATCGACTCGATGCTGTTTTTCAGCGTCGCATAGTCGCCGCGAAAATTGCCGTTCAGCTTCACTGTCAGATCGCCGCGCGCGACCTGCGCCAGAATGCCGGTGGTGTCGTTGATCGGCGCAACAATCGTCTCCAACATCTGGTTAATGTCATCCATCAACTTTTTGTCGTAACCGAAATATTTACTCGTCTCGACACGCGTACTCAGATTTCCATCTCTAATCGCTCCGATGATTCCTTGTAGATCGGCATCGCGCATCTTGAGTGTCGCGATCAAATTGTTCAAGTTGGTTTTGATCCCGTTGAAATCGCCTTTATAGTCCTCGATGATTGGAGTTGGAATCTCGCCCTTGCTGATACGGTCGACATATTCTGCCGCGACTTGGAGCGGGTGAATTAGCGCATCGAGCGTGTCGTTGATTCCTTGAACGGTCTGACGATATTCTCCCTGAAATTTGCTCGAGTCCGCGCGTGTCGCCAATTTCCCGTCCAACGCCGATTGGGTGAGCACTCGGGTCTCGTTAGCCAGCCCACGTAGTCGCGCGCTCACTTCATCGAATGCGCGTCCTGAATCTTGCAAACGCGCAATCATCGCGTTGAACGCGTTCATCATCTGCCCAACTTCATCGCGCGATTTTGTTTCGAGTTGCTGCGCTGATACGGAGAGGGTCTGACTCACATCGCCTTTGGCTAGTGCGTCCAGCGCATTCGTCAAGCCCTGAAGGTCCTCTTCCGCGATATGTCGCGCCGCCCGAGTCGCTTGCCCCAGCGGTCCCGTGATGCTGCGCGTTATTACGATTCCAAGCGCGACGGCTACGATGAGGGCAATCATAGTCATCGCAAATGTCTGGATTGTCGCGCTGACAAACGTCCGATCCCCTTCTTCAGCAAGCGCTGCCGAGTTCTTTGAATGGATATCAATCAGATTGTTGATCGCGGCAACAACCGCTTTTCTAGAATTGGATCCCGCACCGCCGCTCCGCATGCTTTGCACGGCTGCCGGCTCGTTGCCGGCTTTGGTTTGCTTAACCACATCCGCGATGGCTGCTTCGTAGTCAGTCAGCGCGGCGTCGAACTTGGCCAACCCGTTCTTTTCTTCGCTAGACAAAGATGTCGCGCGATACTGGTTCATCGCTTCGTTGATGCTCTCAATATCCGTAGACATGTCTTTCTCTTTAAGATCGCGATCATCCGGCACGAGAATAAAGTGCAGATCATCTCCACGTAATTGGAGTATAGCCGCTTCAGCGTTGCCCAAATACTCAATTGGTTGGGTGCCATCTGAGTAAATCGTGGTCATGCCATTAGTGAAGAACTTCATGTTCATATAGCCCAGCACAGCAACTGCCACGATAATAAGTGCTACAGCGCCAAAGCCGATGATCAGTTTGACACCGATTTTGAGATTGTTTAGTCCGTTCATTTCGGCTTACTCCTTTGAGGCTGAATAAGATCATGCAGTCGGATCGTCGCTGCATTGACCGACCGCAAGTTGACATAGCCCATTCCCGTCACCACCGCGACGATTAGCGCGACGATCAAGAAACTTCCGATCAGCTTCGTGCCTAGTTTGATGTTGTCAAGAGCATTCACGGCGAGACCTCCACGTTTCTGTGTTCTTGAATTGATCTTTTGCCAATCTCACCCTTCGCAAACACCTGCTTGTCGCCGATAGTGCAGCGACATCACGACGCAGGTGTTTGCGATTCCTCCCGTGCGACTGGGAGGAACAGGGAGAGACGCGGTTGCCGGCTTCGGCTTGGCTTCGCTCCGCACCGCTCGACTTCGCTTCGCTTCGCTCCGCACCGCCTTCTTACTCAACCTCTTGACGAACGATGATGCGGCTGTCGCGCAAGAGCGCTTCCAGATTCAGGATGATAAGCATCTTGGGCGTAACGCCCTGAATGAATTCGTCTTTCGCCGCCGATTGCGCGGCGAGCGGCGGCTTGATCTCGGAGACGGCGATACTCGTCGCGCCCGACACATCATCCGCCACGATGCCCACTTCCAGCCCTGCCGCGTCGACTAGGATCACCTTGGTCAAGTCCGTGATCTCCTTCTTCGGCGCGCCGAAGAAATTGCGAATGTCCATGACCGAATAGATCGAGCCGCGCACGTTGACGACGCCGACGACAAAATCCGGCGTGCACGGTACGGGCGTCACGTTCCGCAGCGGCTGGACTTCTTTGACGAATTCGGTGGCGATGCCGTAGGTTTCATTGGCGAGCGAGAACGCCACCACCTGCATCGTCTCGCCGGTTTGCGCTTCCGTCGATTTCAGGAGCGCGCGCGCCCGCTCTGCCAACACCGCCTTGATCTTATCGGACGACGCGGCTTTTTGAACGGAGGACTGCGCGGACGCATCGCTGAGTTGTTTGTTGATGTTCATCCAACATCCGCCTTCGCTAGGTCAGCTCGCTTTGAATCAGTTCAAACAGACGCCCCGCCGCTATGCCATCGCCTTCCGGCACCTTTGCCTCTCTCGGTTGGGCTTGCAAAAGGCGCGCCGCGTTTTCCAACGATTTGCGCGCCGACGCCTCGTCGCCCTGGCATTGATAGAGTTGCGCCAAATTGTAGTGCGCCATAATGAAATTGCGATCCAGATAAATCGCCTTCTTGAGCGCATCCATCGCCATCTCGATCAAGCCGTTCTGTTCGTACACCAGCGACAGCGTGTAATACGGCTCGGGGTGCAGCTTGTCTTTTTTGATCGCCTTTTCGCACCAACTCTGCGCTTGCTCCAGGTTGCCCTTGTTCGCGTAGATTTTGCCCAACGCGTAATAGGTCGGCACGAAATTGGCGTCCTGGTCGAGTTTTTCGTAGAGTTTAGCCAATGCCTCGTCGATCTTGCCGGCGCGTACCAGTTCGAGGGCGACTTGGTACGCGTCGCGCGCCGGCGGCAACTTGACCGGCGGCGGTTCGGTCGTTCGCGCCGCCGGCTTGCCCGGCAGCGGCGCGGCAACGGGCGCGGCGGCTATCGCGGCGGGCTGAAAAGCCCAGACGGATGACGGCATACGCTTGGACGTCGCCGACTTTTGGTACACGGTGGTGCCGCGAAAATTTCGCGGTTCGAACTCGCTGTAAAAGACCATGTTCGGCTCCGCCGCGCCAGGGATCAGCCAGCCGCCGTCGGTCAGCGACGCGTGCAGGTTTGCCAGCACCTTTCGCGTTACTTCGGCTTTGAAATAGATCGTCACATTACGGCACAGAATGACGTCCATCGCATTCGTATTATTCGCCAGCGACGGATAGGGGTCGGCCACCAGATTTAGGTGTTCAAACGTCACCATCCGTTTGACCTCGTCGGCTATGGCGAATTGTTTTTGATCGTCCGGCTGAAAGTAGGCGTCTTGGACGCGCTTGTCGACGCCGCGGAACGACCACGCCGCGTAGACGCCTTCTTTGGCTTTACGCAGAGCTTCGCGGTTGATGTCAGTCGCCAGAATCAAAATATTCCAGCTTTCCAGATGGGGGATCAATTCGCGCAGCAGCATCGCCACCGAGTACGGCTCCTCACCGGTCGCGCATCCCGCGCTCCAGATCCGGATGCGCCGGCTAGAATGTTCCCGCTGAGACATAATGTCCGGCAGGATGTGTTTGGCAAGCGCGTCGAAATGATAACTATTGCGAAAGAAATACGTCTCACCCACCGTCAGCGCGCTGACCAGGCGATCCCAAATGACGCTGGTGGGCGAAGCCGCGCGAAGCAGCGAATACAGGTCGTCCAGACTCGCGCAGGCAGTCGCCTCCATCACCTTGTCGAGTCCCCAGCCCAACAGGTAGCGTTTGTCTTCCGGATAATCCAGTCCGATGGTCTCGAGAACAAACTCGCGGAAACGCTCGTAATCCATTTGGCTAAGGACGATCTCCTTATGCGGCGTATCTAAACGGTATTCGGTCCGGTGAAAGTGGTCATAGTTTTCCGGATACAAGCGCGGTCCCATGTTGGCGCGCGCGTCTTTAGGTTCGTCATCCGCCGAGACTCTAGCCGGCGGCGTCAAGTTTGCCTTCATACTGTTGCCATCTCTATCTTTTCGACTTGGCGTGACCGCTCGGCGGCATCCGCCATCAGCGTATCGGGATCAAGGATCAAGATCAAGCGGTCGCTGATCTTGCCCACCGCGGAGAGATACTCTAGTTCCGGTCCAATCGCTTCCGGCGGTTCGATGCTGTCCATCGACAGCGTCAAGACTTCCGAGACCTCGTCCACCATGATCGCCAGCGTGCGATCGTTTGCCGTTGCAATGAGCAGCTGCGTGTCGAGGTCGTACGGCTTGGCGGGCAGTCCGTAGCGCCGGCGGACGTCGATCACCGGAATCACCTTGCCGTGGAGATTGAACATCCCCTCCACGTACTCCGGCGCTTTGGGCGGACGCGTCAGAGCCACCATCCGAACAACTTGGACGACGTTCGCAATGCCTAGCGCGTATTCTTGATCGTCCAATTTGAAAGTCAGCAGTTGGACGTTCCCATTCTTCTTTTGCGCCGCCGCTGTCGAGTTGCGCGTTTCCATTGCTGCCATGGGTAAATTTGTCCCTTGAAAATAGACTGTTGCGCGAGCCGCCCGTCCTACATTTTCATCCTGCTACTGGTCGGCAACCTGCAGGAGGTTGTGTCGTTTGAAAGATCGCGCTAGTGTTGGAAAATCGCCGAGGCGGTGATGCCGTTCGGCGCGCTGACAACCGCCACGTTCGTCGTCCCGATGCCCACTGCCGGCGAGACGTTGACCGTCACGACCATCTCCTCGCCTGGATCGAAAATACCTGGATCAATGGCTTCGGGAGTGGGGACCACCTGATAAAGTTGTTCGCTCCACTGATTCACGCCGCTGCCGAAGGAATACCACTGCGCGTGGTTGCTCGTTCCATCCGAATATTGAAGGATGACATCCCACTCGTTAAAGGTCGCCAACTTGGTGCTGCCGGTATTCTTGAGCGTGATTTGCACGGCGTCGCCCAGCGGCGTGGTCTGCGCGCTGACCGCCGTAAGACTGGTGCGCGCGCGGTCGCCGGCGCGCTCCTGCATCAGCCCGGTCGATTGGGCGATCGTCGATTGCGCGGAGAGCGAGGTCTGCGACAGTCCCACGACCGCCAGAATAATCAGCGCCGCCACGATGAGGGTTGAGATGACGGTCTCCATAGTTCACCAGCTGAAATAAAATTCGTCCGAGATTCCATTCGGCGTGACCAGTTTGGCATAATACGTGCCGGAGGTCAGTGGAGAGTAGCCCGAAATGGTGATTTGGATCGTGGTCGTCGGGTCCCAATTGGTGCTATTCTCAACCACGTATTGCCAACTGGGAGTGCCCGTGCCGTACGGGATCCGCGTAAAGTTGCCCTGCGGTCCAAAGAACAAATCGCAGGAACTGACCGCGGGGATGGTCACGGAGCCAACGTTCTTGACCCAGACGATCACGTTGGAGCCGGTCTGCGCCGCATGGATGATCTGAATCTGCGTTTGCAATCGCCCATTCGCCTGTTGCTCCATACTCACCATGGCGTCGCTGCTCTGGGCGATCACGGGGAAGATCGATTTGAAAACGTACACCGCCGAGATGACGCCGGCGACGATGAGCAGCGCGGTGACGATGATTTTATCCAAGCTTCGCCTCCTCGATCAGTTTAAGCGCCTCTTCCATATTGGACGCGCGTCCGACCAGCGAATTAAGTTTGGTCAGTTCATCGAGCACCGCATTGACTTGCTGGCTGTCGCGTTCGTCGCCAACCTTATTCGCGCTGTTCATCAACCATTCCAGTAGCTTGAGACTGCCGCGTTCCGCGCTCGTCGCCGCGCTATTTCCGTTTCCGTTCCCATTCCCATTCCCATTTCCATTGCCATTCCCATTGCCGTTCGCGCCGCCGTCCGGTTTTTTCGCCCATTCGACCAGCTTGTTGACGACCGCCGCGTTGGGCGGCGTCGATTCCGCGGCAAGTTCGTTCTGCGCGCTGCGGACCTCCTCGAGCGAGATTTTCTTGATGACCGGCGCCGCTGGGGCAGGCGCGCCGGCGGTTGGAGCTGGCGCGGCGGGCGGCTGGGTTTGCCGCGCCCGAACTTCCTCCAATGCCTTGATCGTTCCTTCGGATGGCTTGGTCTCTTCGGCTCGGAGCGTAGGGTAGTAATGGACCAGGACTTGCTCTTGAATGTCCAGCAGCGTTCTCTGGACTTCGTTCTTCAAAATCTTCATCTCGTATTCGAGTGTTTTGACCCGCTGTTCTAGCTCCATAATCCTCTCTCCTCAGCCCAGATTTCGCACCTGCGGTCGTGAATAGGCCGATTTGCCCGCAGACGCTCTACGTCCACAACGCTTTCTATCGCCCAGGTAAGGGTGCGAAAGCGAGACTCAGAGTGTGACCGTCGCCATTGACGAAGCAATTTCCCCGACAATGCGTTTGTAGAATAACACGCGCGATGGGGCTTGTCAGCAAAGAGAGGGTGAAGATTCTGTGAAAGTTGCGTGAAAAGCAAGCAGCGTTTGGGGCGGAGGAGACGTTCAGGGGACGGGCGAAGGCAAGCACGAACGGCTTGAACGCGGCGGCGCGGCAGAGACGTGGCGCGTCTCGTCTCTACCGCGCCGACCGCAAATCCAGAGCGAGCAGGGCTTGTCCGATCACTGCAACTGCTTCGCCCAATCGTTCACTTGCGCCGCCAGGTCTTTTGGCGCGAGCTGTGCGGCGACCTGGGCTTCGCGGGCGGCGCTGGCGAGGTTGCCGGTCTGTTCGTAGATCAGCGCGAGATTCTTGTGCGCCTCCCAAATGTTTTGCGCGTCCGGCGCGAGCTGGATGTACTTCAGATACGCTTGAATCGACTCGCTGTCTTGACCTTGCTGGTAGTACAGGAACGCCAGTTTGCTTTGCGCTTCCATCGATTTTGGATTCAGCGCAAGCGCCTTTTGGTACGCGACGATTGCCTTACTGTAATCGTGCTGGGTCGCGTACACCCTGCCCAGATCGAGATACGTCTGCTCAAATTGGTTGTCGCGCGCGAGCGACTCGCCGAGTTTCTGCAATGCCGCGTCCGCATCGTTCTTGAACGTCAGGTCGAAAACGGCGCGCTCGTCCCACACCGCCGGGCTGTTGGGGCTGAGACGCTGCGCCTCGACGTAGTATTGATTTGCCAAGTCCACCAGCTTGGTCTTGGATGGCGTATCGACCGGCAGTTCCGGCTGATAAAAGCGCGCCAAGTTGATCGTGTGATCGGCATAGAGCGGATTAAGATCGCGCGCGCGCAGCAGCATCGTCTGAGCCGCGTAAAGCAAATCCAGTCGATTCAACCCGGCGACGCGCTGGTCGTCCTGATAGAGAATCGCTTCCAGCGAGGTCTCCGCGTTGAACTGCGCCGCGGCGGTTGCGTTCGCCTGCGTGGATTGCTGCTGGTAAGCGCGCCCCAGCGTCATATAGTACGCATCGTTCGCCGGCGCAAGCAGAATCGCGCGCTTGTAGAGCGCGATGGCGGAATTCCGGTCCGACTGACTATCAAACAACTGACCCAGCCGATACGTGGCGTCGGCGCGAATAGGATTCAGGTTCACGACGTTGATCCACAACAGCGTCGCTGCCGCCACAGAAACCAGCGCAAGCGATCCCCACCGGCTGACTGACCACACTGCCGGGAACGGCTTGGATTCCCAGAACAGCACAACGACGGTCAATCCAATGAGAATCGCGAGAGCCAACGCGTAATAATTGACGATTCCAATCAACTGTCCGGCAAGCGCAAGCACAGTTTCCAAATGCGCCGCCGGCGTCGGAATGTACTGGACTGCGCCGAGCTGGACGGCAAGTCCCAGCGCGAAGAGCGCAGTCAGAACAATCGGCAGCGCGACGAGCAGTATTGGCGCGGTGCGCTGTAACTTGCGCGACGTCTTGGCGCGAAACGATTTTCGCGATAAAGCCGCTGCCGCGCGCGACGGCGCAGTTTCGTCCGCGACCGCCAGCGGCGTGAACGCGTTTGAACGCGCCAGTTCGAACAGCGCGAGAAGAGTCGCGACGATCCATGCCGACACGACGAGTCCTAGAACGGCATAGTCCGTTGTGTTCTGAATCGGGTTGAACGTCAAGCCGCGCCACAGGATGAGCAACGGATCGGACACGTCTTTCGAGTATGTTACAAATTCGTAGACGAGCGTCGAGAGAATCATGGTTGCGACAATGGCATAGTAAACTGCGTCGCCCGCCCAGTGCCTCATCGTCGCTTCACGCGCTTGGTCGCGCGACAGCGCCGGTGCGGTCGCCGTATCTAGTCGTCTGCCCAGCACGACGAGCAGTCCCGCAAATACCCAGAGCAGGGTCTGCGTGGGTGGAACATCGATGCCGAACTGGCTTTCGGCATAGTGCGCGAACAACCCGGCGAGCAGCGCCGCCAGCAAAATCTGGTCCGCGCGCTGCGCCGCGCCTAACTGTGGCTGGATACCCGCGTTGAGCGCGAACAGCGCCAAATACAAAACGATCGCGGCGATGTTGCCGGCGGGGAGCGCCAGCCCTAGATAGAGCGGCTGACCCAAAGCGATGGTCGCGAGCGCGCCCGCTGCGCCCAAGCCGACCCACAAACCTACAAACTCATTGCGTTCCCGGTCGGTGCGGATCAGATCGAGCCAGCGGAAACCGTATAGGAAAATGCTCAAGAAAAGCAACTGGTACGCGATAAGACCGATGAGTCCCGTCGTCACCCACGCGTCCCAGGTCGCGTTGTGGCTGCGGTCTGTTCCGGCGTCGCTCGAAAATGAACTGGCAGGCGCAACCTGAGCGTAGACCAGCGGCATTGCGTCCGGACCATAGCCAACCAGCGGGCGAATCGCGTTCAGCGCGTCCGGCGCGCCATCCGGGAATTGAATCGGCGTGTGAGGCAGCGCCAGGCGCGCGGCGTTCTCCCACGTAAACAGGCGAAACTCGCCGGTTGGATTTGCCAGATTTCCCAATCGGTCGAACGCCGGAAGCGCGCGCAGCGGCGCGAGCGGTGTGTTCGGCAGATTCAAGGCGATCAGAAATAGAACGCCAATAAATCCAAACCCGATTGCTCCCAGCACCCACTGCCATTTACGCCAGAGCAGCGCCATCAGCAAAACAAACATGACGATACCGGCAAACCATCCCAGGAAAGGTCCGCGGCTATCGGTTACGACGATGGCGATGGCTTGCACGGAAGCCATCAACACATAGAGGATTGCCAGGACGATTTGAACCGCTGCTGAGCTGCCCGCGCGTTTCGCCGTGACTGCGGCGTATGCATTCTCCACCGTCTTGCCGAGCGTCAGCGCAAAGACCATGATCAAGTACGCGCCCAGAAAAATCGGATTACCTACTGTCGAGCCGGAACGTCCGTCGAAATTACTGCTCCACGCCAGGGGGTCGAATCCGTACTTTTGCGCGATGCCGTACAGCGCAATCGGCAGACTGGTCAGGATGATCGTCACGATCAATCGATTGAACTGCGGGCGCGTCCGCAGCCCTTGCGCGATCATCGCGAAGACGACAACAAAGGAAATCAGCGTATACGTTCCCTGCGCGCGCTGGTACGATCCGAACAGCGAGGTTCGCGGAGCAATCGAGGTCAACGTCGCGAGCAAATACGCGCCGACGATCAGCAGAATCGGGAACGCCATCGGCGCGCGCCACGAAGCCGTCGGCTGTGAACGCGGCGACCGGCGCGTGTCGATCCACTTGACGAGCCACGCCGCCGCCATGACGCTTGCAATCGAGCGCAGCAGGGCAAGCTTGTCGGCATCCATGATCGTGCTGGAATAGCCGCTGAAGAACAAGGGCGTGACGATGACTGCCGCGAGCCAACCGGCTTCGATGATGTGATCGCACAGTGCGCTCAGTTTGCTGTTTGACATGGATTCCTCATTCTGCGGTGCGGTGGAGTGGATACGGGGGTGCGGTTCGGCTGGACGCGCCAACCGAACCGCCTTGCCGCGATGGAGAGTTCAGATGGGTTCACGTGCTCTAGTGCAAGTCCGTCACTTGCGTAACCTGCGCCGGCGCGGTGCGCTGGATCAAGAGGACGCCGCCTGTTGGAGGCGTAACTTGCAGCGAGAAGGTCTGATTCGCCACTATTGTTACTGGCGATGTTATCGTGATCTTTCCTAATTGACCAGAGCCCAGAATCGTAACGGGACTGGCATTCGTAGGATCGGTTGCAATCCAGTGGTTCTGCGCGGGAGATGTGGTTCCACTGTCATAGGTGAGATTCTGGTTAGTCGAACCGTCTCGATACACGATGTTGACCTTGCTCAAATCCACGGACGAACCGCCCGCTACCGTTGCCAGATCAAAGATGATGGTGGTTCCCGTGCTCTGCAGGACGACGCTGCCTTCGAGCTGCATCGAGCTGCTCACTTCTTGCAAACCCGAATAGGCGGCTTGCTTGCTCTGCTCGGTCAAGAACGTGCCGGTCGTCAGCACCGTGAAGGCGAAGATCGCCGCGACCACCACGAAGGCGATCAAGATGATCGCGGTCTCTAGCGCGGTGATGCCACTTTCTTCCTTCATCAAGCGATTCAGTTTGGCGTTCATTCTCTTCTCCTGTTGGATATTATTGGCTTGATTGGACTTGCGGTTCGGCTGGCGCAATCCAGCCGAACCGCCTTGCCTCGCTGTAGAGACGTTGCATGCAACGTCTCTACCATGCCCATTAACCGAATTGGAATTCCTAGTGCAAATCCGTCACTTGGGTAATCTGCGCCGGCGCAGTGCGCTGGATCAGCATGACGCCGCCGGTGGGAGGCGTAACCTGGAGCGAGAAGGTCTGGTTCGCGCCGATCGTTACGGGTGACGATACTGTAATCATCGCCAATTGACCTGCACCCAGGATCGTAACCTTGCTGCCTCCCGTCGGATCGGTCGCAACCCAGTGGCTGGTACCGCTCGGAGTGGTTGCGCTGTCATAGGTGAGATTCGAGTTGTTGGCGTTATCGCGGTAGACGATGTTGACCTTGCTCAAATCCACGGACGAACCGCCCGCTACCGTTGCCAGACTGAAGACGATCGTCGTGCCCGTGCTCTGCAGGACGACGCTGCCTTCGAGCTGCATCGAGCTGCTCACTTCTTGCAAACCCGAATAGGCGGCTTGCTTGCTCTGCTCGGTCAAGAACGTGCCGGTCGTCAGCACCGTGAAGGCGAAGATCGCCGCGACCACCACGAAGGCGATCAAGATGATCGCGGTCTCTAGCGCGGTAATGCCGCTTTCTTCTTTCATCAAGCGATTCAGTTTGACGTTCATTTTCTTCTCCTGTTGAATGTTGATTTGGTCCGATCACGACTTGCATTTTGATTATGCGAGTATGGCTGTGGTTGTCTCGTTCTCCCTCCTTTAGCCGATCCTTCCGATGGAAGATGGCTTGCTGTCCGATCCTATTTCATCTCAGCGTTCTTGAACGCATTGTAGGACAAATCACGCGGCGCGCTCTTTCAGTTCCATTGCAAAAAAGTTCGGAGTGATTGCAACGTTGGATGGTACCGGCATCCTAATGCGCCTGACCTTGTTTTTGGATCAGCTCCAGCATGTTACGCAGCGCGATGCTCGCCACGGCGACCAGCAGCGCCAGCGCGATGATCAGCCACGCCGCCGGGATGATCGTGTTGATGATCGCGACGACGAGGATGATCAGCGTCAGCATCACCCACAGACCGGGACGCGCGCGGAAGAATGCCAGCGCGTTGCGCCAGACGACGCCCTGCCACTGACGGTCTTCCTGTTCCAGCAGCAGCGCCAGCGGGTACATCTGAAGCAAGAGCCAGATGAACGCGATCACGACCCACAGCGCGCGAACCCACGACATCACGGTGGGGTCTAGTCCAAACGCCGCGCTGCCCGGCAGGTAAAAGTAGAGCGAGGTGAAGAGGACCACTGCCAACAGCATGTTGAGCAGCGCCAAGACCCACGCCTTTTTTTCCCACCGATCCGGCGCGGCAGACGAGTCCGGCAAACTCTCCTGAATCTCGACCAGCGTTCGCTGGATGTCGAGCTTGAGAGTTTTCACTTCATCCTCAAGCGCCTGAATTCTCTGTTCCGCTTCCATAGGTGCCTCTTTTGTTCTCGCTGTCCGTGACGGCTCAGTCTCCCGCAGGTTGAACAACCTGCGGGAGGTTGGATTTGCTGAACTCCACTTTACAACAAGGCGTCGCCTCGCGCCGTTTCAGTTCCATTGCAATAAAGTTCGAGGGATTCGCGCCGCAATATTCAATCGAGTCACGCCGGCGAGAAAAAGTAGCCGCGCCCGCGCACGGTGCGAATCAAGCAAGGCGCGTCGGGACCTGGTTCGATCTTGTGACGCAGACGAAAGACCGTCGAACGGATGACGCTTTCGACCGTCCATTTATCCATCCCCTCATAACCCAACGCGCTCTTCGCCAAATCGTTGTACGACAAGACCTGGTTCGGCTTTTCCATCAAAACCACCAGAATCGACAATTCGCCTTCGGTCAGGTCGACGGTGCGCGGCGGATTAGTGCTCAACGTCACCTGCCGCTTTTGGCGATCCAACGCCAGCGCGCCGACGCGGAGCGTATCGGGGGAGATTGCCGGCGCGGTCGAAGTGCTGGGGAGCGGCGCGGCGATGGGTTCGGGCTGACGCAACGCGTTCATCGCTTCGCCGACGAGGGCAAGCAAGCGTTGATGCCGCACCTGCTGCGCGCGCTCTTCCAGCGCGCGGGAAATCGTGAGGACGAGGTCTTCCACCTTGCACGGCTTGAGGATATAATCGACGGCGTTCAGCTTGACCGCGGCGACCGCGCTGTCCACGGTGGCGTGCGCGGTCAGTACGACGATCATCAAGTCCGGGCGCGTGTGGCGGAGATGCCGCATCAACTCAACGCCATCGGTCTTCGGAAGCGCCACGTCCAGGATCGCCAAGTCGTAGGATTGGCTTTCCAACCGCGCCAACACCTCGTCGCCGGAACCGGCTTCGTCGACTCGATAGCCCATTTGCCGGAGACGCTCGGCGGTCAGACGGCGAGCATCGACCGGCGCATCGACCAAAAGCAAAGATGCCTTTGCCGCGGCTTGAGAAATTGAAGCGGACTCTAACACACGCTCGCTTTCGAAGAAATTTGATGTTCTTGCGACCTGGGAAGAGGAAACGTTCATTGGTTTTGCGCCGCCAGTACGCCGGGTTCTTCGCGCAGCAGCAACGCCCGAACGCGCAGTTCGAGTTCCTGCAAATCGAACGGCTTGACGAGGTAATCGTCCGCGCCGGCGTCGAACGCCGCGATCTTGCTCTGCAGATCGCCGCTAACGGTCACAAAGAGAATGGGAATGCCGGCGGTAATCGGATGGGCGCGGATTTGCCGGCACAATTCGATTCCGTTCATTCCCGGCATCGTGATATCCAACAGCACTAAATTCGGAGGCTGGATTTCCAAACGTCGCAACGCATCGAGACCGTTGGTCGCGCAGGCGACCTGATAGCCAGCTTTGGTCAGACTCTTCTTGATTGTGGTGACAACATCCACGTCATCATCGACGACCAAGATGATAGCCATAAGAATTCACTCAGCCCGCGGGTAGTTGAATCGTTACTTCACTGCGCCCATAGCATAACATCGGCGGCGGGCTTTGTCAGCAAAGAGAGAGTGAAACTTGTGTGAAGATTGCGTGAAAAGGCGTGGTCGTGCGCGGCGGATCGGAAGCACTTTCAGGAGGAGAAAGTCAGAAGCGTTGTTTGTAGCAATCTCCCGCCGGTCGATTCAACCATCGGCGGGAGATTGGGCGGTTCAAGCGGGGAGATTGGGACTTGCCGGCGACTGGTCGTCTCGAATGGTGTAACCAAAGCGACCGACGGTCTTGATGTAGACCGGCTCTTTGGGATTCGGTTCGATCTTGTTTCGTAGGTTTTTGATGTGAGCGCGGACGAGTTCCGGGCTGCCGGTCCCGGGCGGATATTGCCAGACCTCGCGCAAGAGTTGCTCGGTCGACAAGACCTGACCGGCAGAGAGCATCATATTGTAGGCGAGTTCAAATTCGACCGGCGTGAGCAGCACCGTCTTTTGGAGAGTCGTCAATTCAAACGTGCGACAGTTCAAATGAAGCGTACCGACATTAAGCTGCGGCGGCGTCTCGCTCGGTTTCGCCACGCCGCGCCGCAAGAGCGCCTTGACTCTCAAGTTCAACTCTTGCAGATCGAACGGCTTGACCAAATAATCGTCCGCGCCGGCGTTGAATCCATCGATCTTGGTCTTGATGTCTTTGCTGACGGTCAGGAAGAGGATGGGAATGGAGGCAGTCATCGGACTCGCGCGCAGCCGGCGGCAAACCTCGATGCCATCCATCTCCGGCATTGCCACGTCCAACAGCACCAGGTTAGGTCGTTCATGGAGCGCGCTCTGCAGCGCCTCGTAACCGCTGTTGGCGGTGATGACCTGATACCCGCCCTGAGTCAAATCGAGTTCGATGGTCTTGGCGACATCTGTGTCGTCGTCCACCACCAGAATAAGCGCCATCGTGAAATCCTTTGGGACCGAATCTGGCGCGCCGACAAAGCTCGTCCAGACGCCGCGCCACAAAACCTTAAACCTGCTGTCAAGGATAAAGTAGGTTAGTGTCTTTGTCAATAGTCCGAAAATCCCGGCGCGCGGGCTGGCGCGCAGCCGTAGAGCGTGGTAAAATAAGCGCAACCAGTCAGGTAGGTTTTTTTCGGGAACAGTTCAATGCAATCGCTAAAAATCTTCGTTAGCGGAAGCACGGACAATCTGCGCCTCGAACGCGAAGCGCTTGCGCGCGCGTGGCGTTCGCTGCGGATCGACGCGGCGCGGATCGACATCAAGTTTTCGGATGAACGCTTGCCGCGCGCCGAGAATTTGGAACTGGTCTACGAATGCGACATTTACATCGGCTTGTACAGCCGAACGCATTATGGCTGGACCGATCCGGAGACCGGTGTCTCGCTGACCGAGCAGGAATTCGATCAAGCCCAGCGGCTGGAAAAACCGAAACTGATTTTCGTCAAGCAGCTCCACGGCACGGACCGCCCCAACCCACAGCAACTCGCCTTCGTCGAGCGCCTCTTGAATGTGGACGACAAGAATACCCGCGCGCTAGAATTCGCCGACCCGGCGCAATTGGAGGATCAAGCCGCCGAAGCGCTGATGGCGTTGGTTGCCGAACGTTTTGCGCTGCGAGTCGCTCGCCCGATCTTTCAAGCGCCGAGCGCGCTAGAAACGTTCGTGGGGCGCGAACCGCAGCTCGATAAACTATTGGGCGCGCTTGCGCTGGGGCGCACCGTCCTGATTCACGGCGTCGGCGACGTGGGCGGGATGGGCAAGAGCGAGCTGGCAGTTTACGCCGCGCATCATTTGCGCGATCGATTCCCGGATGGAGTGCTCTGGGCGAACGTGCAGACCGCCCGTCCGGCGGATACGCTGACCGCTTGGGCGCGCGCGTACGGCGGTTTTCCAGCGCTGGGTCGCGGCGATCTGCGATTTGAATACCGCGCGTTATCGACCGAACAGCGCCGGCTCGAAGAGATCGCCGCGCGCGCGGATGAAACGCGGCGCGTCCTGCGCGGCAAACGCGTGCTGGCGATTTTGGACGGCGTCATCAGTGACGATGACGATGCCAAGCTGGCTCCGCTCCTGCAAGCGTTGAGCGAAAACGCCGTGATCGTCACCAGCCGCACGCGGCGGCTGCGGTCGCTGAAAGCAACGACCCTGATCGACCTCGAGCGTATGAACGAAGTAGAAGCGTGGAGTTTGTTCGCGCGCGTCGTAGGCGCAGAGCGATTGGAGAATGAACGCGCCCGCATCGCTGAGATTGCACGGCTGGTCGATCTTCTGCCGCTGGGATTAGACCTCGCGGCGACGCTGCTGCGCGAGCGCCAGAGTATGAAGCCGCGCAGTCTCTTCGAACTGCTGCGCTCGGAGCGCGAACAGCTCGAGTCCACGCGCTGGGGCTATCCGAATATGCGCGGGATGCGCGCCGCGCTGAACACGACTCGCATGTTCTTGAGCGAAGACGACAGTAAGTTCTTTGCCGCGCTCGGCGTCTTTGCTGGGGATGATTTCGACGCGGAAGCCGCCGCCTCGGTCACCGAAACCACGCCGCACGTGGCGGAGCGGACGCTGAAGCAACTGACGCGCTTCTCCTTCGTGCAGTCCAGAGCTCGACCAGGACGCTACCGGCTCCATTCGGTCTTGCGTAGTTATGCGCGCGATCAATTGACCGACTGGGACGCGGAACTGCGAATGGCAAAGTACTATGGCGGGCTTGCCAAAGAATACGGACGAAAATTGCAGGGTCCGGAGACTCATTCGGCGCACGCGATTCTGACAACGGAGCTGAGCAACATCTTTGCTGCCCAGAGGTACGCACGCGAACGCAATGACCGCCCCGCGTGGGAATTACGCCGGGACTTGATCTACGGCGCAATGACGTACTACTTTAACCTGCACGCGATGTGGAGCGATTGGATCAGCTGGAGCCACGCCGGCATCGCGGCGTGTCAAAAACTGGAAGACGAGCGCAGCGCCGTCGCGATCGCCGGCAGTCTCGGTATGGTGTATCAGCAAAAAGGCGATTGGGACCAAGCCATCGAATTCTATCAGCACGCGCTGGCGCTGCTGGAGAAACTGATGAATCTTCAGGGGATGGCGACCGTCTATATGAATCTCGGCGTCGTCGAAATGCAAAAGGGCGAATGGGCAAAGGCGATCACGTCGCTCAGCCGGTCCTTGCAGTTCTACGAACGCATCGGCGACCGGCATGGGCTGGGGCAAGGCCGCGCCAATTTGGGAGTGCTCTACGCCAATCACGGCGAAAGAAACAAAGCGCGCGCGTACTGGACGCAGGCGCTGGAACTGTTCGATTCGCTCGGCGCGCAGAACGAGGGAGACGTCGTTCGCAAGTGGCTCAAGAATCTGCCGCGCGAGAATCGTGAATAGCTGCGCGCCTCATTCACTTGCCCGCCACCGGCAGACTCACCGTGAACGTCGTGCCCTGTCCCATCTCGCTGCTGACTTGAAGCGTCCCATGGTGATGCGCGACGATAATGGAACTGACGTACAGCCCTAGACCGGAACCTCTGCCGCGCGGTTTCGTGGTGAAAAAAGGATCGAAGATGCGCGGCAAATCTTTTGCTGCTATTCCCGGACCGTTATCGGTGAACAGCGCAAGCACCGACTGACCGTCTATGCTCAAGCGCGTCGTGATCTGGATTTTCCCCTCGGGCTGTTCGCCGATGGCGTCCCGCGCATTGAGCAGCAAGTTCGTCCAAACCGTTTGCAGGTGCGACATGCTTGCCAAAACAAACGGCAGTCCCTCTTTCAAGTCGTGAGAGACCTGAATCTTGTCGCGCTGCAGTTGGTGCAGCGTCAGCGCCAAAGCGTCCTCGATGGTCGAATTCAGGTCGGTCGCGGCGAACTGATAGTCCTCTTGCCGCGAGAAATCCAGCAAATTGCGAACCACCTTACTCGCCCGCAAGCCGGCGCGTTCGATCAACTGCGCCATTTGGTAGCGCGTATCGCCCGGATCGAGCGTACGCAACAACATCTGCGCGTTCCCATACACCGCCGTCAACGGGTTGTTGATCTCGTGCGCGACGCCCGCCGCCAGTTCTCCCACCGCGGAGAGTTTTGCCGACTGCACAAGCGTAGCTTCCATCTGCTGCATTTCCGTAATGTCGCGCACCAGCTCGATCACCCGGTCGATATTTCCCTCCGGATTCTCCAGCGGATAAGTCCGAATCTCCAACTCGCGCGGCTTGCCGTTCATCCCGATGCGGCTCTGCGTAGACAGAACGGCTCTGCCGGTGCGGAACGTCTCGCTGACCGGACAATGTTCGCAGGGCTTGTCGCTTTGGTCCAGGATCTCGTAACAATACTTGCCGACGCCGAGCCGCGGCTCCAGCCCCACACCAGCCGCCGCCGCGCGGTTGAGCGTGATCACGCGCAAGCTCGGCTCCACGATGAGAATACTGTCGTCAATGCCATCGAACAGCGTCCGTAAGGTGTTGCGGCTTTCGATGATCTGGTCTTGCGTGCGCGCCATTTCCTGGTACGCCTTGTTCAGCTCGCCAAACAAGCGCGCGTTTTCGATCGCGCCCGCCACCGAATTCGAGATCGAGTCCAGCAGTTCGAGTTCCTGCCCGGTAAAGCCCCCGCGAATCTTGTTGATCAATTCGATCGCGCCGATGACCTTGTCCCGCGTCTTCAACGGGTACGCCAGGATCGAGCGCGTGGTAAAGCCGGTGTCCGCATCGGGTTGGGCGTACCAGCGCGGATCAGCGCGCACGTCGTTGACCAGCGCGGGCTGCCCGGTGCGAACAACCCAGCCCGCGATGCCTTGATCTACGTTGAAGCGAATCTGCTTGTTCGGCTGCGCGCCCAGCGCGACCTGGAAGAACAGTTCGTTGGTTTGCTCGTCGAGCAGCATCAACGAACATTTCTCGACGCCGAAAAGGTCTTGCACTTCTTGCATCGCCAGCTGGAGCACCCACTCCAGTTCTAGCGTCGAATTGATGCTCGCCTGAATTCGATACAACGCGCCGAGTTCGCGGAGATTGCGCTGCCCCTCCGTCAGCAGCCGCGCGTTTTTGATCGCGATGGCAGCTTGATCGGCGAAAATCTGAAGATTGCGCGCATCGACCGCGCCGTACGCGTTCTTGACCGCGCGGTCGACCGTGAGCAAGCCAACCGTTTCCTCGCCGATGCGAATCGGCGCAGCGATGTGTGATCGCACCCAGCGCATTCCCGGCGATTCCCAGTCCGCTTCGGCTTGCGTATCTGCGATGACGACCGGCTGCCCCGAGTTGATCACGCGCAGCAGATGCGGCATCTGCTCCAAGACCAACGACTGACTGGAGACGTGACCGCGCGATTCGGACGCGCCGGTATCGCGGGTGTGAATGATCCGCCCCGCGCCGGATTCGACGAGCATGACGCTCGCCGCATCATACGGCACGACGCGGCTGATATTCGCCAGGAGCTGGTCGAGTGCGGCTTCAAGGTCGGAGGTGCGGGCGAGGGCTGCCGCCGTGTCGTGCAATGCGTCCGCCAACGCGTCGGCGCTGCGCGTCGTTTCGTCGATTCTGCGCGATTCAGTCGCGCCGGTTTCGATCTGACGCGGACTGTCCCCTGTTGGCTTGCGCCGCGTGAGCGTGTCCAGCGCGCGCCGCCAATTTGAAAAGCGCGGCGATTCTTTATCCGTTTTCATTTGGCAAATCCGTGAACGCCACGCGTCCGTTCTCCATCACCACGCGGTGCGTGAACAACCGCTCGTCGACGCGCACGTGGCTGATGAGAAAAATCTGATTGAATGCCTGCGCGACCTCGCCTTCGGTGAGCAAGTAAATCAACGCGTCCGCGCGCTCGTCGTCAAACGACCCGAGCGGTTCGTCGAGAAAGATGAACGACGGCGCGGCGCCGCGTTCCTGCGGCAGCGTGGCGAGCGCGAACGCCAGTCGCAGCGCGAGCGAGAACTGGTCTTTCGTCCCGCCGCTGAAAATATTCTTCTCCTTGAACGCGCCGCCGTTCGAGGCGCGCTCGTCCCACACCTGAATCTTGTACGATTCGGGATCGAGCTGCGCGTCGTGGTAGCGGTCGCGCGTCAGCGCGGGCAGAATCCGCCGCATATAGTCCATCGTCGCCGGCAGAACTTTTTGGACGATGCGCCGCCGCGCCAGCGAAACGATTTCGACGCCGCGCTCGCGCACGAGCGCCTGCCGCGATTTTTCCGCCCACTCGGCGTGGCACGCCGCGCGATCCAACGCCACGTCTGCCAGCCCCAGCTCGCGTTCCAGTTGCGCTTGCCGATCGCGCAGCGAATGCACGCGTCCGACGAGATCGCGATGCTGCGCGCGCAGCGTCGCCTCATCGCCCAATTCGACGCCGCGCAATCGCTCGCCGAGTTCTTCCAGCTCCCGCAATTCCGGCGTCGGCGACAAAATGCCTGCGTCGCCAAGCAAATCCCGCGCGCGCGCCGCCAGTAAATCCGCATTCCGCGCGCGCGTCTCGCGCTCACCTTGCCGCCGCCCCAGTTCGCCTTCGATCTCGCGCGCTTGTTTGACCGCCGTTTCGCCGCCCAGCGCGTCGTACTCGCCCCGCAATTCCTTGCCGACGCCGTTGTAGCCCGTCGCCGCCAGCGACTGCATCCATTCCGGCAGGTCGCCCTTGACCTCGCGCGCCTTGTCGTACGATTCCTGCGCGCGCGCCCAGAGCGACTGCGCCTGCTGCTCGCGCCGCGTCATCTCCTGACCGAGCCGCGCGGCGTCGTTGTTGCGCTTACGTAATTGCTCGATCTGCGCGTCGGTCTGGAACCGCGCGCGCTGAATGGACTTGGCGCTCAATTCGACCGCGAGGGCGTCGGCTTGCGCCTGCGCGCCCGGCTGCCGCCGCGCGAGGACCGCCTCTGCCTTTTGCGCGGCGCGCGCGCGCCGTGCGCGTTCTGCTTGAACGTCCGCAGAATCCGTGATCGCGTTCTGCCGCTGCAACTCGCCGAGCACCGCGCGCGCGTTGAGCAGCCGCTCGCGCGCGGTGTCCTGATCGGCGCGTAGTTCATCGATCGTTTTACGCGCAGCGTCCATGTCGCGCGCAATCGTCACGCGACGCGAATGCGCGAGATCGATAGTCTCCGGCGTCGCAACGTTCAACTCGGTGAGCCGCGCCTCCGCTTCCTTCACGCGCGCCATCTGCGCCTCGCTTGCCGACGCCCGCGCGTGCGCTTCGCCTTGCGCCTCTCCCAATGCTTCCGCCGCACGCGCCAGATCGCGCCAGAGCATCGTCGCGCGCGCGGCGAGCGCGAGCAACGCCAGCGCGGCAAGCGCGAGAAATTCGATTGCCAGCGGCGGGATGACGGCAGCCGCAATCACCAAGCCGAGCAGGAGCGCGGCAAGTCCGTAGACCTGGATGCGAAATTGCCGCGAGATTTGATCCCGCTCTGCTTGCTTCACCTCCACCGCGCTCGCCGCTTCGCCTTCCGGCGCGGCATCGCGCCGCGCGGCGATCCAATCGCCCAGCGCCTCGCCAATTTCGTACTCGCGCAGCCGCGTCTCGACCTGGGCAAGCGCTTGCTCTTCGCGGGCGATGGTCGCGCCCAATTCCGCCAGCCGCGTCTCCACGTCCGCCAGTTGAGCAGCGCGATCCGCGTGCGCGACGTGCGCGGCGCGAACTTGATCGAGCCGATCCAACAAATGTTCGAGCCGCCGCAGCGCGTTCGCGCGCGCGTAAAGCCGCGGCGCATCTTGCGCGGCGCGGCGCGCTTCCTCCTGCTCGAGTGTGAGGCGTTCGATCTCGCGCGCGTTCTCGGCGGCGCGGTCGGCGGCGTCGCGCGCGTCTTTGACGTTCAGCATTGCCTCTTTGAGCGCGTCAATTCGCGCGACGCGCTGCGCGATCGCGTCGCGCTGCTCCGCCAGCGCGCGGACCGCCGCGTCGAGCCGTTGCACCGCGCGCAGTTCGGCGATGGCGCCGTCGACCGCGCCGCGCAGATCGATCAGTTTCAGCTGGCTTTCAGTGTGGGCGAGGTTCTGTTCGTGCGCGGGCAGTTCTTGCTGAATGTCCGCAAGCTCGGCGCGCTTTTTCAATCGTTCCAGTTCCTGCTTGTCTTCCGCGCGAATCTTCAAGTCGCCTTCGAGCGCGACGAGCGCATCGAGATTCAGCAGTTTGGCAAGCGACTCTTCGCGCTTGGCTTTGTTCAATCCTTCCAGTTTTTCCAATTTCTTTTGTTCGACGAAGCAGGTGTTGAGCAGCGCGTCGCCGTCAAAACCCAGTTCCGCGACGAGACGTTTGTTGACGGCGGTGTTGCCGCGAATTTCTTCGACCGCGTCGCCCTGCGCGATGTCGAGTTCCCATGTGTTCGACTTACCGCGGACGATCGTGCGGGCGATCTTGAAGACGCGGCTGCCCGCCTGCACGTCCAACTCGACGCGCGCTTTTTCCACGCCATAGCCGATCAGATCGTCCAGCCCGCGCGCGCCGGTCTCGGTTGCCAGCGCCGCGCCGAATAGCGCAAAGAACACGGCTTCGAACAGCGTCGACTTGCCCGCTTCGTTCTTGCCCTGCACCAGGACTCGCGCGTGGTCGGGAAAAACGAGTTCCACGTCTTGGAGCTGCTTGAAATTATTGGCGTAGAGGCGTTTGAGGCGAATCATGGGTTGGAAGTTGGAAATTAGAAGTGGAATCTCACACCTGCGTCGCCGGATCGAACAACCGCTGGTACTCCTGCAGCGCGAAACGGTCGGTCATACCGGCGATGTAATCGCAGACGACGCGAGCTTGCGGCGATGGGTCTATTTTTTCGCGCGTGGCTTTGGGCAAGAGCCGCTGGTTTTTCATGTACGCGGTAAACAATTCTTCTAGCACGCGCTCTGCCTTCGCCGCCATCCGCGAGACGCGATAATGCCGGTAGAAATTTTCCATCAGGAAATCCTTGAGCGGTCGATTCTTGCGCTCCATCTCTTCCGAGAAGACGATGATCGGCTTGCCCATCTGACGCAGCGCGATGACGGAATCGATCTTGAGCTCGCGCAGCCGCTGGTCCGTCGCCTTGACAAAATCGCTGACCTCTTGATTGACAAGCCAGCGGACAAAACGGTGGCGCATCAAATCGTTAAAGCGTTCCTCGCATTCGCCGGTCAGCGCGCACCAATCGTTCCAGACCGCGAGTTGCTTCAGGTCGAGCGGGTCGAGGATGCCGGCGCGCAGCCCATCGTCCAGGTCGGCGGCGCTGTAGGCGGTCTCGTCCGCCGCGCTGGCGAGCTGCCCTTCCAGCGTCGCGGCTTCCTCGGGATGGTACTCGGTCGGGTTCACGACATCGTACTCGGTCTCGTGTTTGGCGATGCCCTCGCGCACTTCGTACGTGAGATTTAAGCCGCGAAAACCGGGAAAGCGTTCTTCCAGCTCCTCGACGATTCGCAGCGACTGCACCTGATGGTTGAACCCGCCGTACCCTTTCATCAACTCCGCCATCTTGCGCTCGCCGGAATGACCGAACGGCGTATGCCCCAAATCGTGGACGAGGCAGATCGCTTCGGTCAGGTCTTCGTTCGCGCCGAGCACGCGCGCGAACGTGCGTCCGATCTGCGCGACTTCGAGCGTATGCGTCAGACGCGTGCGATAGTAATCGCCTTCCGAATTGACAAAGACCTGCGTCTTGTACTCTAGCCGCCGAAACGCCGTCGTGTGAATAATCCGGTCGCGGTCGCGCTGGTACGCGGTGCGATAAGGATGCTCCTCTTCCGGATACTTGCGCCCGCGCGATTCGCGGCTTTTCATCCCATAGCCCGCCAGATGTTCGGCTTCCTGATTTTCCAATTGTTCTCGCGTGATGAACATGGCTTGCCTCCGAGTGGTCCGAATTATATCACAATCCGATGCCGGTGTCAGCGGGCGTGGGCGCGATTTTTTGACCGGATTGGGACTTGATTTGACACCTCTGCTTGATATACTTGACGCAGATTGCCAATTCCTCTTATCACCCGCGGGATGATGAAGTCACCGGGGATGGGTTGGCAATCCGGTCCTCCGTGTCCTGGACCCGAATCCATCGGAAGCGTCCCGATGTGGCGTTTGCGCGTTTATTGCGCGCGCCACATCGGGACGCTTGTATTTCAGGCGTACCGCACACGCTGCTGTTGGCGTGTGTCGATTGTCCGTGGGGGACAAAATTCGGTGGGCATCGCACAAGTCTTGTTCTGACGAGGGAACTGGACGGGCGACGCTGTGAAAGGAGGCGCGTCCACTAACTTTCGATTCGCATTTTGACACTGTATCGTCACACGAGTTCCTAAGACAGGAGAAAGCAACGATGCAAAAGAAATTCCTCGTCATGCTGGCGGGATTGCTACTGGTGATGGCTTCTCTGGTCATCATTGTGTCCTGCGCTCCCGCCCCCGCCGCGCCCGTGAAAGAAACGGTCGTGGTGCCGCAGACGGTCGTCGTTCCACAGACGGTCGTCGTGGCGGCGCCAACGTCCGCGCCGCAACCCACGGCAGCGCCCGCGGCAACCGCCACGCCGCAACCTCAGCCGCCGGCGGCGGTTTTGAAAATCGTGCCGGTCGCGGCAAATCCGGCTGACCCGAATGTAATGACAGCGACGATCCAAATCATCACGGACACCGTCGTGGGTCCCTCGCCCGCAGTCGTCCAGATGGGTTCGACCGGCTTGACGAATGAACCGGTCGGCGTGCCCGTTCACGTCGCAGCCAGCCCGGCGGATCCGAAGAATACCGGGACGCCGCAATGGACGCTGACCGCGCCGCAGGGTTCCAAAGCCGCGATCAAAAATCCCACTGGCTTGACCACCGAGTTCACGCCGGATGTCGTCGGCGCGTACAAGGTAGACGTCGTTCTAACGAACGCGGCGTTTCCTCAGGGCGGTAGTTCAGCTTCAGTCACCATTCATGCCGGCACCTTCATCGGCTTGACCGCCGGTAACTGCGTCCAGTGCCACAAGACGCAAGCGACCGAGTGGGCAAAGACCGGGCATGCCGCCATCTTCACGACCAACATCGACTCCAGCACTGGCAGTTATTCGCAGACCTGCATCCGCTGTCATACGACGGGCTACTTCCCCGGCGTTTCCAATGGCAACTTTGCGGATGTCCAAGCCAAACTCAACTGGAAGTTCCCAACCGTCAAGCAGATGATAGCCGGCGGCAACTGGGCAGCCGCGCCAGCCGACATCAAGAACATGGCGAACATCCAGTGCGAGGATTGCCATGGACCAGCCAAAGAGCACGTCACGACCGGCGCGCCCGTGATGGCAGCCAGTCTGGACAATGGCGTGTGCAACGTCTGCCACAATGGCGGCGGTCACCATACCATCGGTCAGCAAGTGAGCTACTCGGCGCACTCCGATGCGTCGGCGATGGCGTGGAACTATCCCACCGGACCTGACAACCAAGATTGCGTCCGCTGCCACTCTGGCGCGGGGTACATCACGTTCATCCAGAACCCGACGAACATGGCGGCGTGGGACAACTCCGAGCAGACCGTGGGCTGCTCGACCTGCCACGATCCACACTCGGTTGCGAATCCGCACCAACTGCGCGTCTATGGCAAGCCGGTCCAGGTTCCGTTCGACAATCCAAAAGATGTTGGACTCTCCGCGACCTGCGAAGAGTGCCACAACGGTCGCCAAGTTCCGACGGATGCGCTCAAGGGCAACTTCCCGCACTACTCATCCGCGGCGGAATTCTTGAACGACACCGGCGGCGTGACGTATGGTCAGACGATCAATGATTCGCCGCACGCGCTGCTCGTCGGCGCCGCGCCGATGCCTGATCCGAGCGACCCGTCCGGTAAGACGCTGCTGTTCGGCGGCGACAAGCCCGGTCCGTGCGTCGCGTGCCATATGTACCCGACGACCGACTCGAAAGATCCGAACTTTTTGAAAGTCGGACAGCACTCGTTCAACCTGGTCAGCCCGGACGGCAAGGTCGACTACACCGCGCCGTGCCAGTCGTGCCATGGCAAACTCACGACCTTCAACTTCCCCGCCAAGGCAGACTATTGCGGTACCGGCAAAGTCCAGGGCGTTCAGGACACCGTTCAATGCTTGTTGGGCGTCCTGTGGAAAGCGTTGGAAGCCAAGGGCGTCAAGAAGATTGACTCTGGCTATCCGTACGCTACGCTGCCCAAGGATGCCAGCGGCAACGTCGATCCCAAGATCGCCAACGCGTGGTACAACTATCGCGTGGTCTATGGCGTGATGTGGGGATCGGCGGGTCCTGGCACTCAGGGCGCAGCTCAGGCGATCCACAACTTTGATCGCGCGGTCTCACTGCTGCAACTTTCCTACAAAGACCTCACCGGTCAAGACGTGCCGAACGCAACGTTGATCTACAAGTAAAACGCTTCAGACCTGACAGGTTTTCGCCAAAGACAACCTGTCAGGTCTTTTTTTATCCCCTATGCACTCGCGAGTTTCTGTGCTATAATTATGCCGGATTCGTGACGTAGAAACGCGCCTCATCTTTCACCCCCCAGCGCCCATCGCGCGAAGACTTGTTGAGGAGATGACTAATGTCTGCTGCACCAGAATCACCCAAGTCTAGCCGCACTCCGTGGATCATCGCGGGTGTGCTCGGCTGTCTCGTCATTTGTCTCGCGGTCGCCGTCCTTGCCATTGGTGGGTACGTGCTCTTCGCTCAACCGACGCCGGTCGCGCGCGTCGCGCCAACCAACGTGCCGTTCCCCACTCCTGCTTCCACTCAGCCGACGCTGCCGCCCGCCCCACAAGCGACGGCAACGCTTCCCACTCCTTCCGGGGGACAGCCAACGCTGCCGCCCGCGACGCAATCTTCCGGCGGTCAGCCGACGTTGCCGCCCACCGCGCCAACGCAACCGCCCGCGCCGCCGCCCACCACCAAACCGGCAGCGCCGACCGGCAAAATCGCGTTTAGCGTGACGCAGGGCAGTCGTCCCGAAGACCAGTACATCTGGATTATGAACACCGACGGCAGCGGCGCGAAGCAGATTTTGCAGCGCGCGTCCGGACCAACCTTCTCGCCGGATGGCAAACAAATCGCGTACTATCACTGGACGGATGGTATCTTCGTCGTCAATGCCGATGGGAGCGGCGCGCCCGGCAAAAAGATCGTCGGTGACACGAACGTCGGTTTCATCGATTGGTCGCACGACGGTAGATGGATCGCCTTCTCTACCCAGCCGGGCGGACAGGGCAATATTTCAATTGATGCCGTCGCGCCGGATGGAACTGGCAGACGACACATCACCGTAGGTAAAAGCCCCTCCTGGTCGCCAGACGATACGACGATTGCGATGGATTCGTGCGATATGGCGAACCACTGCGGCATTTACAAGACCAGTTCCGCGGGCGGCGGTGGGATGACCACCGTCGTCGCCGATGGCGGAGGATTACCCGACTGGTCGCCGGATGCCAAGCGCATCGTCTATCAAACCAGCATCGATGGTACCGCGCAATTGGTCGTGATCAACGCGGATGGAACCGGTAAAAAGCAATTGACGCAAGGCGCGTCGATGCACGTCGATGCCGTGTGGTCGCCCGACGGCAACTTTATCTTCTATCGATCTCCCGAAAGCGGTACCTGGGGCATCTGGCGGATGAACGCGGATGGTTCTAATCCGGTGAAACTGATCGATAACGTCGCGCCGGTCACTTGGCCCTTTGAACGATTGGCAGTGACCAAGTAAATAGATTGATGGGCTTGCGCGTCGCTGCAAGCCCATTTCGATTTTGGAGGAAACTCAAAATGCGTTCTACGATTTCAGGACTCGTAACCGCACGACGCACTTTGATCGGCGCACTCTTGATCGGGATTTTGCTGACCGTCGCCGCGTGCGGCTCGGCGTCGCCGACGCCTCCGCCCGCGTCGCCGACGCTCGGCGCGCTGTCGCAGTCGACCTCCGCGCCGACTGCGCCGCCGACCGCCACCGGCTTTCCCGCCGAGACACTCCCGCCGCTGCCGACGGTCGGCACGCCGAGCGCGCCAGTGACGCCAACGGTCGGGACCGGTACGCCGACTGCTCCGCGCGTGACCCGGACGCCCAAAGCAACCACCGCGCCGTTGCCGCCGCCCAAGCCCGCGGCGCTCAGCGGTAAATTCGCGTACGACGTATACCTCGGCGCGGATTACAAGCTCCGCACAATCCAGGTCGCGACGGTCAGTTCAACCGCTGGCGCGCAGATTCTCACCAGCGCATCGTGGCCCGCCTTGTCGCCGAACGGCGCGCGCATCGCCTATCTCAACTGGACGAAAGGCGGACTATTCATCGCCAACGCGGACGGCGGCGGCGCGATCGGTCCGCTGTACATCAGCCCGGGCGTCTGCTGCATCAACTGGTCGCGCGACGGCAACTGGATCGTCTTTGCCGATTCGCCGCGCCCGAACCAGCCCGGCGGTCCGATCAAGATGCTCAAAGTCGACGGCGCGTACAAAACGATCGTCAGTCTGAACGTACAGGGCAACGGACCGTCGTTCTCGCCGGATGGAAAACAAATCGTCTTCTCCGGCTGTGTGCCCAACACCAACACCTGCGGCTTGATGATCGCGCCAGCCGACGGCAACGGCGTGACGCACATGCTGACGCGCGACAACGGCGGCAACGCCGAGTGGTCGCCGGACGGCAAGCGCATCGTGTATCAGGCAACCGCCGACACCGGCAATCGGCAGGTTTTCGTCATCAACGCCGATGGCTCCGGCGCGCGCAAGCAGTTGACGAATGGCAAAGGCAACGACGGGCAGCCGGCGTGGTCGCTCGACGGTGGATCGATCTTTTGGCGGTCCGATCAAAACGGAACGGCGTGGGCGATTTACGTGATGAACGCGGACGGCGCCAACCCGCGACGGCTCATTGCCAACGCTCCCGCTGACCCGAACCTGTGGGGCTGGGAATCGATCAGCGTCGCGCCATAACCGATTCGGATGGGGCAGGAGTTGAACTCCTGCCCCATCGCATATATAATGGCGGCGTGACCCCGCGACTGCTCGCCATCAAGATCGGCAATTCGAACGTCACCGTCGGCGTGTTTGAAGATGCGACGCTCCGCGCCACTTGGCGCGCTCACACCGAGACGGACAAGACCGCGGACGAGTACGCGATTCTCCTGGACGATTTTTTCACTTCTCCCCCCATCGACGACGGAAGGAACTGGAGAGGCATCGCGATCGTCTCGGTCGTGCCGACGCTGACGACGACGTTCCAGGAACTGTGCCGCCGCCATCTCGACATCGAGCCCGTGGTGATCGGTCACCAGGTCAAGACCGGGATGCCGATTCGTTACGACGATCCGCGTACGCTCGGCGCGGACCGATTGGTCGCGGCGGTCGCGGCGAAAGCGCAATTCGGCGCGCCGGTGATCGTGATCGATTTCGGCACCGCGACGACGTTCAACGCGGTCAACCGCGCCGGCGAGTACGTCGGCGGGGCGATTGCGCCGGGATTGAACCTCGCCGCCGACGCGCTGCACCGCTCGACCGCGCAATTGCCGCACGTCGATCTGGTAATGCCGCCGCACGCAATCGCGACAAACACGACGCACGCAATGCAGTCCGGCATTCTGCTCGGCTACGTCGGCATGGTCGAAGGGATGGTCGCACGGATGCGCGAGGAGCTGGGTGAACCGGGCGCGCGCGTGATCGCGACCGGCGGGCTGGCGCGGATGCTCGCGCCGCAAACGCGCGTGATCGACGCGGTAGAGCCGGACTTGATTTTGAATGGGTTGCGGATTATCTTTGAGCTGAACAAGAATAAAGGATAAAGGATGAAAACCCTTTTCCGCCTTCATCCCTCATCCTTTGTCATCGCGAGGCAACTGTGGTACGAGTTCTGCAGAACAAAACCATCCTCCTCGGCGTGACCGGCAGTATCGCCGCGTACAAAGCGGCGGGGCTGGCGAGCCAGTTGACGCAAGCCGGCGCGGCGGTCGACGTGGTGATGACGCGCGAGGCGACGCAGTTCATCGGTCCGCTGACGTTTGAAGCGCTCACGCGTCGGCACGTCGTTACGGACGTGATGGCGCTCTTGCCGGATTCGCAAATCGGGCACGTGGCGATGGCAAAGCGCGCCGACATTTTCGTCATTGCGCCGGCAACGGCGCACACGATTGCCAAACTCGCGCACGGGCTGGCTGACGACGCGGTGAGCGCGACCGCGCTGGACGCTTCGCGGCGTGCGCCGCTGGTGATCGCGCCGGCGATGGAAACGGGGATGTGGGAGCACGCGGCGACGCAGGAAAATATCGCGAAACTTGTCGCGCGCGGCGCGGTCATCGTCCCACCGGGCGAAGGACATCTGGCGTCCGGCGCAAGCGGTACGGGACGACTGGCAAACGCGGACGACCTGATCGATACCATCCGCGCCGTGCTGGGGCGCGGCGGCGATTTGGCGCGGCGTGTGATCGTCGTGACCGCCGGCGGCACGCAGGAGCCGATCGATCCGGTGCGCGTCCTCGCGAATCATTCGTCGGGCAAGATGGGCTGGGCGCTGGCGCAAGCCGCGCGCGATCGCGGCGCGCGCGTCATTCTGATTGCGGGGACAACCTCGCTGCGCGTGCCGCGCGGCGTGGAATTGATGGCAGCGAGCAGCGCGCGCGAAATGCGCGAGGCGGTGCTGCGCGCAATCGTGGACGCCGACGCGCTGGTAATGGCGGCAGCCGTCGCCGATTTTCGTCCCGCGCAAACCGCGGAGCAGAAGATCAAGAAGGGCAACACCGAAACGCTGACGCTGGAGCTGGTGAAGAATCCGGATATCTTGGCTGATGTGGCGCGGCATTCCTCCCGCCCCGCCGTCGTGATCGGTTTTGCGGCTGAAACGCAGGAACTGCTGGTAAACGCGCGCGCGAAACTAGAGTCGAAGAATCTGGATCTGATCGTCGCGAATCCGGTGCCCTCCGCGTTCGGCAGCGACATCGACCGAGCGACGCTGATCGAGCGCGGCGGCGCGGCGACGGAACTGCCGCCGCTGACGAAGGAAGATTTATCGGAAAAGATTTTGGATTTTATTGCGGCAAGATTGAAAACGTAGGGCACGCCAGCGCGTGCGCCTGCACAACTTTTTCTCGAAGGAGACATCATGTCGGAGTCGACCCAAGCAATCGCCTACGCCAAAAATAATCGCGAGCGATACCTGGCGGAACTGAAAGAGTTTCTTGCCATTCCCAGCGTCTCGACGCTGTCACAGCACAAGCCAGATATGCAGCGCGCGGCGGAATGGCTGTCGAAGCAGTTGAGCGGCATCGGTTTCAAGCATGTCGAGATCATGCCGACCGCCGGACATCCGGTGGTTTACGGCGAATGGCTCAGCAAGCCGGGTAAGCCGACCGTGCTGGTCTACGGTCACTACGATGTGCAGCCGGTCGATCCGCTGAACGAGTGGACGACGCCGCCGTTCGAGCCGACCGTGCGCGGCGATAATCTCTACGCGCGCGGCGCGTCCGATATGAAGGGACAGGCGCACGCGTTCTTGAAAGCGCTGGAAGCGCTGGCGAAGAACGAGGGCTTGCCGCTCAACATCAAAGTGATGATCGAAGGCGAAGAAGAGGTTGGCTCGCCAAGTCTGGGCGCGTTCATCGAAAAGAACAAGGAAAAACTAAAGTGCGATTTTGTGCTCAACGCGGACTCAAGCATTATGAGCCCGGAACAACCCTCGCTCGTCTACGGCTTGCGCGGGTTGGCGTACTTTGAACTGTGGGTGCACGGTCCAAAACAGGATTTGCATTCCGGCATCTTCGGCGGATCGGTGCATAATCCCGCGCAGGTGATGTGCGAACTCATCGCCGGGATGCACGATGCGGACGGGCGCGTCACGCTGCCGGGTTTCTACGACAAGGTGCGCGATCTGCCCGAAGAGGAGCGCAGGGAACTCGCGCATCCGTCGGACGAAGAGTGGCGCAAGATGTGCGGCGCGCCGCAGCTGCACGGCGAGAAGAGATTCACAACCGCGGAGCGAGTCGGCGCGCGACCGACGCTGGAAGTGTGCGGTATCCAGTCCGGCTTTACCGGCGAGGGTGCGAAGACGGTGCTGCCGGCGAAAGCGATGGCGAAGATTTCGATGCGCCTCGTGCCGTACCAGGACGATAAGGAAGTGGAGGGGCAGCTGCGCGCGTATCTGGAAAAACACGCGCCGCCGACGGTGCGTTGGGAGTTGAAGAAATTCGTGACGGGTCCGGCGGTGCTGGTCAAGCGCGATACGCCGGGAATGCGCGCGGCGATCAAGGCGCTGGAAGCGACGTTCGGCAAAAAACCGGTGTTCAAGCTGGAAGGCGGCAGCGTGCCGGTGGTAAGCATGGTAACGGCGACGCTCGGCGTAGACTCGATCCTGATGGGCTTTGGCTTGCCGGACGACAACCTGCATTCGCCAAACGAAAAATTGCATCTGCCGAATTTTTATCGCGGCGTGGAGGCGTACATCCGGTTCTTTGACGCGGTGGCGGGGTAGAGCGCCACAGAAGCACACGGAAACACACAGAAATGAAAATCGTCTACGATAAAGTGACGGATACACTAACAATCACATTACGTGATGCCAGAATCCGTGAATCAGATGAGGTGCGTCCCGGTGTGATTGTGGACTTGGGTTACGATGGTGAGATCGTGCGCTTTTTAAATCCTGTCCGCGTCGAAAGTTGTCACGCAGCCGAAGGCAGTCGCCTATGAACTGCATGAGGCAGCGTGATCGCGATGCGCGGTAATGCAGAGAAACCGAGCAAATGCGAAAGAGCCGTCGGGTGAGTCCGGCGACTCTTTCGCATTTGTGGCTGACGAACCTGTTGAAGCACAACGGCGAATTGGGAAATATTAACGAGTGGAGCGGTGTGGATTCGTTCCATTCCAAATTCGGTGTTGTGCCATCATTGGCACTCTTTCACCTGCTCCTGGCTGTCAATCACAATCTGCGGTCTGCCGCGATACGGCGAAATCTTGCCGCTAAGCTCCACGCACTTGCCGCGTAAATCATCGAACGTGTACTTGAATGACACACCGTAGAACGACGCGCGCGTGCCATCGAAATCGATAAAGAACGTACTGCCGGACTGGTACGTCGAATACACCGTGCCGCGCACGCACGCTACCTCGCCGATGTGCGCGGCGGCATCTTTCCACGCGAGGCATGGCGCGGCGGGCGCCGTGGATGCCGCCGGCGCGGGCGGCAGCGTCGCTTTGTTCGCGGGCTGCGTTGCGGCAAGCGCAAACATTGCCTGGGGAACCGGTGTGAACGTCGGGTACGGCGTGTAGGTTGGCAGCGGCGTGTACGTCGGCAGCGGCGCGGGCGTGGGCGACGCGCACGCGGCGAGCAAGAGCGCGAAAAGCACGATGGCGGCAATTCGTTTCATCTCGGGTCTCCTCGCGAAGATAAATAAATTGCCTGCTCCGGATAACCAGAGCAGGCACAAACGCTGCATCCTCGCGCCGCCGAGATCGTCAACGGCGCGGTTCTTTAGCCGATTCGATTATAGCGCGGAATCCGCGCGGCGTCAAAACTATGACGATGTTGCCGCGTCCTTCGGCGCGGCGTTTTTCAACGCGTCAATCTCTTCTTCCAGTTCGTCGATGCGCGCCTGAATCGACGGGGAAATCGAATGGCGCGGCAGCTGCTGCTTCAACTGTTCCAGTTCGCGCTCCAGCGCGGCGAGATCGGGCACGGCGGTCGGCATTATTTCCTCCAACACGAGTATCTACTCTTTGGATGCAGCGGGTCTGGAAAGGGTACAAAAAAGTAGGGACGGGATAACCCGTCCCTACCCTCGTAAAGGTCACGTCATTTGGTGGTCGGCGCGGTCCAGAATCCGCGTCCGCCCATCATCCCACCGCGAAACCCTGCACCTCCCATCATACCGACTCCGAACCCCGCGCCGCCGGTCAAGCCGGGGCACGTGCCGCCGTTCGCGGTAAAGTACTGGTCCATCGCGTTGAGACGGGAGAGTAGCGCGTCCGCCTGCGCCTGCGTCAGCTTGCTGTCTTTCACTGCTTGCTGAATCAGCGCCTTGTGCGCGGCTTGGACATCGTCGTGCAACTTGGTCAGACTGATGTTCTTCGACTGCGCGATCTGCGCGATCGTCTTGCCGGCGCGCAGCTGCGCGTTCAAATCGTCAAGACTCATTCCGAGCGACTTGGCGACTGCGGTCTGCATCTGCGTCCGCCAATCGACGTTCAAGCCGAGACCGAATCCACCGCGCATCCAGCCCGGTCCATAACCCGGCACCGGCGTCTGCCCTGTCGTCGGACCTTGCGCCAACGCCAGCGTCGCGCCGAGACCCAACGCGGTAACCACACCGAGTAACACCGCGACTGCCACAATCTTTTTCATCACACACCTCCAAGATTTTACGGAATCGCGTTCCGTATTTCTGAGGTCATTGTAACAAACGGGTGTGAAGAAGTTATGAACGGGGTGTGCGGTTTGTGTGGATGTCTTGTGTCATCTACGCGCTATGCAACTGCTCAACCTCCTGCAGGTTGCAACCTGCGGGAGGTTGGTTAGTCAAATCTCTCCTCGCACCTCGCGCTCCAGCCGATCAAAAAACGCCGCCATAAACGCGTGCCGTTCGTCCGCGATCTGGCGCGCCGACGCGGTGTGCACGCGTTCGCGCACCTTGCTCAACTTGACAGCAAATTCCGCGACGGCAGTATGGTTCGCGTTGTGCTGATCGCGCGTCGCAACCGCGTCCGGCGCAACTTGGCTCCACAGCCGCTGGTTGAGCGCGCCGGAGATGGCGTACGCGCGCGCGACGCCAATCGCGCCGATCGAATCGAGCTTGTCCGCGTCGAACAAGATTTTCGCTTCCAGCGTCTGCGGCGGCGTACTGCCGCGAAATCGATGCGCGGCAATCGCGTGCGCGACGGCATCGGCGCGCGCCGGCGCAACGCCGCGCGCGACCAGAATCGCATGGGCGCGCGCGGCAGCCATTTGCGCGTGATCGCCCTGACCGGTCGCATCTTCCTCCGCGCGCGCAATGTCGTGCAGAAGCGCCGCCGCGCGGACGATCTCGACGTCCGCGCCTTCCGCGCGCGCCAGCCGCTCGGCAAGCGCCAGCACGCGCAGGACATGATCGAAATCGTGTCCGCTCCCCGCGCCGGCGTAATAGGCGCGCGCCTCGTCCACTGTGACCATCGACATTTGTGTCTCCGTTCAGAAATGGTATAATAGCGATTGCAGGCGGAAGAACGGCTGGGCAAAGGTTCTCCGTCTGAAATGGGAAATGCAGAAAATGTCCGCCCTCTCGAATGTCCGCGTGACCGCCATTGTAACCGGAATGGTGCAAGGTGTAAACTTTCGATGGTTCACGCAGCGCCGCGCGGCGGCGCTGGGGTTGGTCGGGCGCGTCCGCAATCGTTCCGATGGTTCGGTGGAGGTGGTCGCGGAGGGCCCGCGCGATGCGCTGGAACGATTGCTAGATGCGGCGCGGCAAGGTCCGCCGTCTGCCGTCGTCGAAAATGTGGACGCCCAGTGGGATGCGGCGACCGGAGAATTTAGTCGATTTGAAATCCGCTTTTAATCCGTGCCGGCGCGTGATGCCTCAGGTTGTGCGCCGATGATCCGCAAGAATCCGGAGCGCGTCGCGTGGCTGGTGATCCTAGGTTCGTTTGCCACGTTCCTTTTGCTGTGTACGACCGTCCCCTTCGGCGTCCAGTATTATCTCCGCCACGCCATGTCGTCGCAGACCGCAACGCTTGAAGTCATCGGTGGAACGCCGCGCTATCGCCTGCCGGGCGCGGTCGCGCCCATTGCCGCCACCAAGACCGTTCAATTGCCCGAAGGGACCTCGATCGAAACCGACGAGAATTCACGCGGCATTCTGACCTTCTACGACGGCAGCACCACGATTCTCTTCCCCAGCACGCAGATCACGTTGCATGCGATGCGCGTGCCGACTTTTCCCTGGGGCATCGAACCGATCATGCTGTGGATTGACGAGGCGCGCGGACGGATCCGCATCGGCGCAGCGCCGCTGGTAACGCAGGGGAACAACTCAACGCCGGGACGCGATTTTCAGGTGCGCACGCCGCAGCTGACCGCGACGCTCGCGGAGGGAAGTTACGCGGTCGAAGTGACCGCGGACGCGTCGCAGATCATCGTGACCGATGGCAACGCGGCGGTGACGGCGCAGGACCGCACGGTGCAGGTCGGACGGCGGCAGCGCACCGTGGCGACGCTGGGGCAGCCGCCGCTGCCGCCATTGCCTGCCGCGCAGGACATTATGGTCAACGGCGATTTCAACGATCCGCTCGCGCGCGGCTGGAGCATCGTGCGCGAACCCAGCAACGATCCAACGATTCTGCCGGGGAATATTACCGTAACATCGCTCGGCGACCGCAACGCCGTTCATATCCTACGCACCAATTCCAATCAGACCAGCGCGATCACCGGCATCATCCAGCAGATCAACCGCGAGGTTTCGGACTATCGCTCCGTGAGTCTCTCCGCCGACATTCGGATTCACTATCAAAGTTTGTCGGGCGGCGGCATCCTCAGTTCGGAATATCCGCTGATCCTGCGGCTGCAGTATCAGGACGTTTATGGAAGTCAGGCAGAATGGGTGCACGGTTTCTACATCCAGAACCTGACGCACAATCCAACGAACAACGGCGAACAGGTCCCGCCGGATGTGTGGGTGCCGTTTGAAGCCGGCAATCTGTTCGATACGCTCGACCCCAAACCGTTCAAAATCACCTCGCTGCAAATCTACGCGTCCGGCTGGGACTACGATTCGTATGTCACCGGAGTTCGTCTCGTAGTCGAATAGTCGCCTAGTCTGGTGGTCATGTCGTCTGACTACTTGACTATTCGGCTATCAGACTAGACGACTATCCAAATCCTAATCCCCGTTCCTTCAAACTCACGAACTTGGCTCCCGCGCCAATCACCAGATGGTCTAACACGTCGATGTCCAGAATCTTCCCGGCTTTGACGATTTCCCCGGTCACCGCGACATCTTCCGGCGACGGCGTTGGATCGCCGGACGGATGGTTGTGCGCGATGATCAGCCCGGCGCAATTCTGGCGCACCGCCTCGCGGAAAAGCTCCGTCACGCGGACGACCGTCGTGTGGAGCGAGCCGCGGTAAACGGTCGGCATCGCCAGCACGCGGTTCTTGGTGTCCAGCAGAATCGTCCGCATCGTCTCCTGCTCCAGCACACTCATCTCGGACAGGAGATTCGCCGCGTCCGCCGGGGATTTGATCATCGGTCGTTCTTCCGGCGACGCGGCGAGCAGTCGGCGTCCCAGTTCAAACACGGCTTGCAGTTCGGTCGCCTTGGCGTCTCCCAGCCCCTTGATGTTCGTCAGTTCGCTGAACGGCAACCGCGCCAAGCCCGCCAAGCCGCCGCACTCTTTGAGCAGGCGTTCCGCCAAGTGCAGCACGTGTTCGCCGTGCAGTCCCGTCCGCAGAATGATCGCGATCAACTCCTCATTCTTGAGCGCGGCAGGTCCGAGATGCCGCAGCCGCTCGCGCGGCAAATCGTTCTTGTCGACCGAATCGAGCAGGTACTCGGGTGTCTTCGATGCCTCCGGGGATAGCATCTTTGCCTCCTCCAGTAAATTGTGACCCACTCCAACCTTCCGCAGGTTACTGATTGCCTCCGTCACCTGCGCCGCACATCGCTTGCCGCGCCTGCGCCGAACATTTCCGGCGGAAGCTTAAAGCCGTGGGTTTCCAGTCGCGGCGTGAACTTGGGACGAATGCCAGTGGTTTGCGTCTCGCCGATCACCTTGCCGCTCGCGTCCACCCCACGCTCGACAAAGCGAAACACGTCCTGCATCACGACCACGTCGCCTTCCATGCCTTGCACTTCAGTGATCTGCACGATCTTGCGCGAGCCGTCGCGCATCCGCGACGTCTGCACGATCAAATCGATGGCGGAAGCGATCTGCTCGCGGATGACCTTGATCGGAAAATCGATGCCTGCCATCAGCGCCATCGTTTCGAGCCGACTGATCGTGTCGCGCGGCGTGTTCGCGTGCAGCGTCGTCAGCGAGCCATCGTGCCCCGTGTTCATCGCTTGCAGCATATCGAGCGCGGCGGCGTCGCGCACCTCGCCGACGATGATCCGTTCCGGGCGCATCCGCAGCGAGTTGACGACCAGATCGCGAATGGTCACGCGCCCAGTGCCGTCCGGATCGGGCGGGCGCGCTTCCAGCCGGACGACGTGCGGTTTGGCAAGATGCAGTTCCGCCGAGTCTTCGATCGTCACGATGCGGTCGTCTTCCGGAATAAAATTCGAGAGGACGTTGAGCAGCGTGGTCTTGCCGCTGCCGGTCCCGCCGGAGACGATGATGTTCAGGCGCGACACCACACACGCATGCAGAAACTCGGACATGGGCGGCGTCAGCGATCCAAGCTGCATCAAGTCTTCGATCTGGAGCTTCTTTTTGGAGAACTTGCGGATAGTGAGCGTCGGTCCGTCAATCGCGCTCGGCGGAATGATGACGTTCACACGCGAACCATCCGGCAACCGCGCGTCCACCATCGGCCATTTGCGGTCGACGCGGCGACCGAGCGGGCGGATGATCCGGTCGATCACGCGATAGACGTGCGCCTCGTCGTCGAAATGGATCGGGGTCTCTAGCACGCGCCCTTTTTGCTCGATGTAAACGTGGTCGGGTCCATTCACCATCACTTCGGTGATCGTCGGATCATCCAGCAGCGGCTCGATCGGACCAAAACCGACCAGCTCGTTCACCACGTCACGTTCGAGTTGCTGCGCCTCATCCAGCGTCAGGTTCACGCCGGCGGATTTGTAGAGCGCGGCGAAACGCTCGTGAATCCGCGCGAGCGTTTTATCGTCGCGATGGATTTCGTCTGGCTTGCCCAGGGCGAGGATGATTTGATCGATCAGCCATTGACGCAGTTTGATGTTAAGTTTGCCGGCGGTTGCCGCGCCGGGTTTAGGCGGCTCACTCGCGGCGGGAGCCGACGCGACTGCCGCACCAGCGGCGGGCGGCGTTTCGGCGATTTGAATCTTCTCCGGCGATTTGGTGGCTTGCACTCGGTCTAACAAAGTAGACATGCTTCCTCAACTTATCGATCCGAATACGCAAACGATGCAGTCAATCCTCTTTCCCGGCGTCCGGCTGAGCGGTTTCGCGCGGCAGGATCCAGGCGATCTGATTCTTGTTGACGATGATCACCTCGGTCGAGTAGAGCGGGCGCTCGCCGTTCACCGCGTACACCTCCGCGTGCGTGATCGCGAGAAACGCTTCGGCGCTGTTCATTTCGTCCTTCAGTCGATTGTCCGGCGCGAGGTGCAAGTCGCCGTGAATGATCGAATCCTGGACGCGCGCGACGACCGCCACGGTCTGCTTGCTCACATGGGTAGTGTAATACTTGCCCTTGGCGTCTACTCGAAAATCCATAGGTTCTCCATCCCAGCGCGGCGCACTGTGTACCGCTGCCGCGACGAAAGCCGAACTGAGTTCATTATAGAGTACGCCGATAGGTTCCGCAAGGGGGAAATTTGGACTGGTCGAATGTGAGTGCGCGCTCGCGCCGGACTGGATTTTTCGAGCGAATCGGCGTTCGATTTGCGCGTTGCTGCCTTTTGTGCTAGAATGCGCGCGATAGGCGAGTAGCTCAATTTGGCAGAGCACACGTCTCCAAAACGTGCGGTTGGGGGTTCAAGTCCCTCCTCGCCTGCTGAAAACAACGCGCAAGTCAGATACTGGCTTGCGCGTTCGCATTTCATAATCCTTCCCTCACCGTACCTCGCGCTGCGGATCCAGCGCGTCGCGCAAACCATCGCCAATGTAGTTGATCGCGATGACCGCGCTGAAGATCATCAAGCCGGGAAAGACCGCTGTCCACGGCGCGTACGTCATCTGCGCTTGCGCCGATCGCAGCATATTGCCCCACGTCGGCGTTGGCAGCTGTACACCGAAACCGAGGTACGACAAGCCGGATTCGGTGAGGATCGACGCCGCGACGCCCAGCGTCCCGGCGACGATGATCGGACTCGCCGTGTTCGGCAGGATGTGGCGAAACATGATGCGCGCGTCGCCCGCGCCTACGCCACGCGCCGCCTCGACATACTCCTTCTCCCGGATCGACAGATACGCCGCGCGCACGAGCCGCGCCACGCTCATCCACGAGAGCAAGCCAATGACGAAAATGATCGGCGCGAAACTGCCTGCCGGCAGCCATGGAAGATTCAGTTGACGCAAGAGCGTCGTGACGAGGATCAAAACGAACAACCGCGGGAACGCGAGAAAAACGTCGGTCATACGCATCAAGACAGCGTCGATCCCGCCGCCGTGGAATCCCGCCGCCGCGCCGATCAGCGTGCCCACCGTGACCGCCAGCATCATCGACAGAACGCCGATCGCGAGCGAGATGCGGCTGCCGTACAGGATTCGCGTGAACAGGTCGCGTCCCAGCTCGTCCGTGCCCATCAGGTGCTCCAGCGTGGGCGGCTGCAAGCGAATGTCGAGATTGTTTTGCTCCGGGTCGTACGGCGAGACAATCGGCGCGAAGACCGCCAGCAGCACAAAGAGGACGATCACGCCGACGCCGATGAGGGCGGGGCGATGCCGGCGAAACCGCCGCCACGTCATTTCGAGCATCGCGTCCTCACGCGTACCGGATGCGCGGATCGACCAGCGCGTAGACGACGTCGGCGACGAGATTGAAGAAGAGAATCAGCGCGGCGTTGATCATTAGGATCGCCATCAGCACCGGATAGTCGAACAGGAACGCGCGCTCGATGAAGAGCCGTCCCATACCGGGCCACGAAAAAATCGTCTCCGTGAAAACCGCGCCGTTGAAAAGACCCGGCAGATCGAGCGCGAGGATCGTGACAAGCGGCAGCGCGGCGTTCTTGAACGCGTGCCGGACCACGACCACGCGTTCCTTCAGCCCTTTCGCGTGCGCGGTGCGGATGAAATCCTGGTGGATCACGTCGAGCATGCTGGCGCGCATGAACCGCGTGAGCTGCGCGGTCTGGTAGAGCGCCAGCATCGTCACCGGCAGAATCAGGTGCGCGAGGTAATCGCCAATCGAAAAAGGCGCGCCGAGCGTGGACATTCCATCGCCGGGCAAGAGCGGCGCGCCGGTCAGCGGGTTCTTCAGCGTCGAGTGAAAAACGATGATGAGGACCAAGCCCAGCCAGAAGATCGGAATCGATTGCCCGGCGAATACAATCGTCGTCGTGAGCGTGTCGAAGATGGAGTACTGCCGCAGCGCGGCGATGAGACCCATCGGAATCGCGATCAGCAGCGCGACGACGAACGCGATGCCCATCAGATAAATCGTGTTCGGCAATCGGTCGGCGATCTCGCGCAGGACGGGACGTTGCGTCACGGTCGAGTACCCCCAATCGCCGCGCAGCACATTGCCCAGCCATTTGCCGTACTGCACGGGCAGCGGCGCGTTGACGCCCAGCCGCTGTTCGAGACGCGCTAAATCCTCGGACGTAATCTCCGGATTGTTTGCGTATGCCGCCGTCGGCCCGCCAGGAATGATTTGAAGCAGCGTGAAAAGCAGAACACTGATGAGGAAGAGCAGCGGGATGAATTGCAGCAGACGCCGGATGATGTAGCGCGTCACGGCGACCCCAGCCGCTGGGCGAGCCGCGAGTTGCGCTGCGCGACCTTGTCGTTCCGCACCGCAATCGCGATAGCTTTGGGCGTGCCGACCAGCACGACGAGTTGCTTGGCGCGCGTGACGCCGGTGTAGAGCAAGTTGCGCTGCAAAAGCAAAAAATGCTGCGTGAGAATCGGAATGACGACGGCGCGGTATTCGCTTCCCTGCGCTTTGTGGACGCTCATCGCGAACGCGTGCACCAGTTCGTCCGCCTCGCTGAACTCGTAATCGACGCGCGTTCCGTCGAAATCCACGCCGAGCAGTTGCTCCTCCGGATCGATCGCGACGACGCGCCCCAGGTCGCCGTTGAACACCTGCTTGTTGTAATTGTTGCGCGTCTGCAACACCTTATCGCCGATGCGAAAGACGCGGCTGCCGTGCCGCCATTCGCGCTTGCCTTCTTCCGCCGGATTCAGCGCGTCTTGCAGCGCGCGGTTCAACTCGCCCACTCCGACTTCGCCACGATGCATTGGGCTGAGGACTTGGATGTCGTCGATGGAGTTCATGTCGAACTTGCGCGGAATGCGGTGTTTGACGAGATCGACCACACGGAGCGCGGCTTGCGCCGGCTCGCTTTCGGTGAACAGGAAAAAATCCTTCGCCGTTTTCGCGAAGAGCGGCATCTGCCCCTGGTTGATGCGGTGCGCGTTCTCGATGATGAGACTGTCTTCCGATTGCCGAAAGATCACGTCGAGCGCGACGACCGGCACGAACTTGGACGCGATCAAATCCTTGAGCACGTTTCCCGCGCCGACCGACGGCAACTGGTCCGGGTCGCCGATGAAGAGAACGTGACTCGTGATGTCGATGGCTTTCAGCAGCGCGTTCGCCAGCAGCAGGTCGATCATGGACAACTCGTCGACGATGATGAGGTCGGCGTCGAGCGGGTTTTCGCGGTCGCGCATGAACTTGTTGCCCTCGAACGGCTTGAACTCGAGCAAGCGGTGCAGCGTCTGCGCCGGCTCGCCAGTGGCTTCACTCAAGCGCTTTGCCGCGCGTCCGGTCGGCGCGGCGAGTTTGAAGCTGCGCCGCTTGGCTTTTAGCAGTTGAATCAGCGCGCGCACGCTCGTCGTCTTGCCGGTGCCGGGTCCGCCAGTGAGAATCGACACCTTGGATGTGAGCGCGGTCTGCACGGCTTGCCGCTGCTTCTCGGTCAGCGCGATCTTGTTCTTTGCGGCAATCCACTCGAACGCGGCGTTCCAATCGGTCGCGCGAAACTCCGCGAGCCGGCTTTGCGGGCTGGCGTGGATTTGCTTCAACCGATTCGCGACGCCGATCTCGGCATAGTAGAACGGCGCGAGATAAATCGCTTCATCTTCGACGTACAACTCTTCCGCTTTCGTCAGCCGCGCAATCGCTTCTTCCGCCAACTGCGCCGGCGCGCCGAGCGCGTCGACCGAATCGCGAATCAGATCATCGCGCCGCGCAAAGACGTGCCCGTCGTCGCTGAACTTGCCGAGCACGTACCGCACGCCGGCTTCGATGCGCGCCGGATCGTCTTCCTTGATGCCGATCGCGCGCGCGATCTTATCGGCGGTCAGAAAACCGATGCCGTAAATGTCGCGCGCCAAGCGGTACGGCTCGCGCTGGACGACGTGCAGCGCGCCGTCGCCATATTGCTTGTAGATTTTCACCGCGAGCGACGTGCTGACGCCGTGGCTTTGCAAGAACAGCATCACTTCCTTGATCTGCTTTTGCTCCGCCCAGCCGCGCCGGATAATTTCGATGCGTTTCGCGCCGACGCCATCGACCTGGCTCAGGCGACCGACATCATTCTCGATCACGTCGAGCGTCTCCAGTTTGAAATGCTTGACGATACGCTCGGCGGTGACGGGACCGATGCCCTTGATGAGCCCGGAGCCGAGATATTTTTTCAATCCTTCAATCGTCGCGGGAAGTTGCAGCGAAAACCGTTTGATCTCGAACTGGCGACCGTGCTGCGGATGATTGAGCCAGACGCCTTCCAGTCGCAGCGATTCGCCGACGCTCGCGCCCATCAGATTGCCGACGACGGTGACGACGTTCGATTTGCCTTCGGGTAGAAAGCGCGCGACGGTATAGCCGTTCTCTTCATTGTAGAACGTGATGCGCTCGATCGTGCCGCGCAGCGAATCCAGCGGAGTGCTTGACGAGTTCACGCGGCGAATTATAATGCAGATGTTTTCCCTTGACAATCCGTTTCCAACGTGGTATCTTACTGCCACCTTTCGACTGGAGTCACAACGCCGTGACCGATGCCCGCTACTGGGTGGGTTTTAACCTCATCCCCCAGATTGGTCCCGTCAAAGCGCGTCGTCTCCTCGACCACTTTGGCGATCTCGCCGCCGCGTGGCGCGCCAGCGCGCTCGAACTGGCGGCGGCTGGGCTGGACCGCCGCGCGCTGGAGAATGTCCTCGCCGCGCGTCCCCAGATCGACCTCGACGCGGAAATGGACAAGATCGCACGCGCGGGCGTACGCGTGCTCGTTTGGGACGATCCGGCGTTTCCGCGGCTCTTGATCGATATTCCGAACCCGCCGTTCGCGCTGTACGTCAAAGGCGAAATCATCGCCGAAGACGAATGGTCGGTGGCGGTGGTGGGCACGCGGCGCGCCAGCGCGTACGGACGCGAGGTGACGCGGCAGATCGTCACCGATCTGGTACGCAACCGCATCACGATCGTCAGCGGACTCGCGCGCGGGATCGACGCAGAAGCGCATCGCGCCGCGCTCGACGCGCAAGGGCGAACGCTCGCCGTCCTCGGCTGCGGCGTCGACGTGGTCTATCCGCCGGAGCACGCGAAACTCGCGCAGCAAATCGCCGAGCACGGCGCGCTCGTCAGTGAATATCCGCTCGGCACGCTGCCGGAAGCCGGCAATTTTCCGCCGCGCAACCGCATCATCAGCGGGCTGTCGCTCGGCTCGCTCATCGTCGAGGGCGATGAAAGCACCGGCGCGCGCATCACGATCGAAGACGCGCTGGAGCAAGGGCGCGAGACGTTCGCGGTGCCGGGCAATCTGTACCGCCGCGAGGCGCGCGGTCCGAACAAGATGATCCAGCGCGGTGAGGCGAAACTCGTCACCTGCGCGATGGACATTCTGGAAGAACTGAACCTGACGATGGTGGAAGAGCACCAGCAAGTCCGCGCGGCGATTCCCGAAAATGAAATCGAGTCCACGCTGCTCAAACATCTCTCCGCCGATCCGGTGCACATCGACGAACTGGGACGTGAGACGGGTTTGCCGATTGCGTCGGTTTCCAGCACGCTCGCGCTGATGGAACTCAAAGGGATGGTCAAGCAAATCGGCGGAATGAATTACGTGGTCGCGCGCGAGAGCGCCGCCAACTACGCGGCAGATAGAAGACAAAAGACGAACGACGAATGACGGAATCATTCGTCGTTCGTCCTCCGTCATTTCATGACACAGACTTGATTCCGGGAATACTTTGATGCCAAAATGAAAAAAACGAATTCACTCTACGCGCTCATTCTCGCCGGCGGCACCGGCACGCGCCTGTGGCCCCGCAGCCGCCGTGAAAGTCCCAAACAGCTGCTCGCGCTGTTTTCCAAACGCACGATGCTGCAAGAAACCTGCGACCGCATCTTGCCGATCATTCCCGCCGATCACATCTTTATCGGCACGAATGAGGGCTATGTCGATACGGTACGCGAGCAATTGCCGGATGTGCCGCCGGAGAATGTCATCGGCGAACCAGAGGGACACGGCACCGCGCCGTCGATTGGGCTGGGCGCGCTGCGTATTCAAAAGCTGAATCCCGACGCGGTGATGGTCTCGCTGCACGCGGATCACTACATCGAGCGCGCGGACGGTTTCCGCCGCGCCTTGACCGATGCGGCGCGCGTCGCCGCGCGCGGCGATCTCGTCACGCTCGGCATCCAGCCGCGCAACCCGGAGACCGGCTACGGGTACATCCATCGCGGCGAGTTGATCGAAACCATCGGCGCGCAGCCGGTCTACCGCGTCGCAGAATTCATGGAAAAGCCGGACGAGGCAACCGCGACGCGGTTCGTCGAAAGCGGCGAGTACTACTGGAACAGCGGCATCTTCGCGTGGAGAATTTCGACGCTGTGGGAAGAGTACGAACGCTACCAGCCCGCCCTGTGCGAGCAGCTGAAAAAAATCGACAAAGGACTGGGCACGCCGCGCGAACAACTCACGCTCAAGCGCGTTTGGAAAGACATTCGGAACGAGACGATCGACGTGGGCATTATGGAGAAATCGCAGCGCGTCGCGGTGCTGCCCATCGACGTGGGCTGGAGCGATGTGGGTTCGTGGGCGACGCTGCTCGATCTGCTGCCGAGCAACACGCAGAACAATGTCGTCGTTGGCGAGCACGTCGGCGTCGATACGCAGTCCTCGCTGCTCTACAGTCCCAATCGGCTCATTGCGACGGTCGGCTTGACGGATATGATCGTGGTCGATACGGGCGACGCCATCCTGGTCTGTCCCAAGAGCCGCGCGCAAGAAGTCAAGCACATCGTCGAGGCGCTCAAGCAGAACAACAAGCACAAGTATCTGTAGCGAGCGGCGAGAAACGCAAAACGCAAAGCGTGAAACGCGAAACGCGAAACATGAGGCACAGCCGATGGCAAACCTCGAACTTGATCCGGAAGAGATTCTGGAATTGGAATTTGAGTACGCGCGCGAGACCGCCGCGCAGGCGCAGAGCGATCGCACGACGATTGTGAATCTCTACCTGCTGCTCGTTGGCGGCGTCAGCTCCGCCGCGGTCGCGCTGCCACAGCTGGCGTCGCGCGGGTTCGACGTACCGCGCGGCGCATATTCGCTCCTGTTCGCCTTGCTCGGACTGATCGGATTTTTTACCGTGATGAAACTGATTCGCCTGCGGCAGGCGTGGTACGACAGCGCACTCGCGATGAGCCAGATCAAGGATTTCTATCTCGACAAGTTTCCCGACTTGAAACCGGCGTTTCGCTGGACCACGGAAACGATCCCCGCGCCCGGCAAGCCGTGGACAATTACGTTCAATCTCGCGCTGCTCGTCGCACTGGTGGACAGCGTCGCGTTGGCGGTTGCGGTTGATTTCACCGACCTGCGCGTTTCCGGTCACGACTATGTCGCGCCGCTGCTCGCGGCGGCGATTTTCTTCTTTTGGCAGGTGTGGTTCTATTTTATCCAGCTGCCGTGGTCGAACCAATGAGCGCGCCGCAAGCCCGCGCGTGACAAGTTGGGGAAAATCACATGCGCCGCAAACCTTGAGGTTCGCGGCGCATATCTTTACGAATGCAAATGTCATCGTCCTCAGCTGGGGCTAGACGAATCTTCCTCCGCGCTCTCACCCGCGCCGGCATCCACATTCTCGTCCGCGCCTGCCGGCGCGGCATTTTCCTCGACGGATGACCGCCCGAACCAGTCCATCGCCCACAGCAACCCATTGAGCGCGAACGCGCCGACCGCCGCGCCGATGAGCGCGGGGATGACGGGCGTTTCGCCGATTACCCAACCGCTCAACGACGCCAACGCCTCGCGGAGATTGCCCAACACGAACGATGCGCTGAGAAACGCCAGCAGCCCGGTGCCGATCCACAACACGCGGTCGAACAGCGGCGACTGACGCGCGCGTGGGATGAGCAGCACCGCCGGCACGGTCACGAGAATCGAGATCACCGCTGTGACGAAAAACTGCGCGACAGACACGAAAGACTCCTCTTCTTTCAGAATGGCATACCCAGCGCAGTCGGGTTAGGACATGAGCATGACGATCAGAAAATATACGCCAAAGAGCATCAGTACGATGCCATACGCGCGCTCGAGCGTGGAAGTGCGCGCCCAGATGGCGACTCGCGCGCCAAAGTACGCAAACGGAATAGAGCCAACCGCGAGCGCCAGCACGAGCCACCAATCGATGTGCCCCAGGTACCAGTGGACCAGCGTGCCAGGAACCGCCAGCAGCGCGGCGACGATCAGCGAATCTGCGAACGATTCCTTCAGATCGAGGTGCAGGTATTGCGCGAACAGCGGCGCGAAGAGAATGCCGCCGCTGTTGGCGAGCAGCCCGGAGACAAGTCCCACCGTGACGCCAATCACGACCGAGCGAATAATCCGGGAGCGCCCCTGCACCGGTGGATGCGGATGCGCCGAGGTGGGGTTCCGCAAAAACGTGAATCCAACAAATCCCACAAAGACCGCCGTCGCGAGCATCAACGTTTTGCCGCCGAAAAATTCGGTGAGCAGCGAGCCGATGACCGTAAAGACCAAGCCGGGAATTCCCGTCCACAAAACCACATCGCGGCTGACCATGTGCTGTTTATGATACGCGTAGGACGCCGAAATCGTCGTCGGAATGGTCGCCGGCAGCGGCGTCGCTAACGCGAGCAGCGAGGGGATGCCAACGAACGCGTGCAGAATCGGCGTCGTGACCGCGCTGCCGCCTTTGCCAAACAAGCCAGAGAGAAAACCTACCAACGCGCCAACAATCAAAGATTCCAAAAAGTTTGGGGCGAGAACGAACATTCAACACATCTCCGTAAAAAGGAATGGCAGCATTATCGCATATTTACTGACTTGACGCAAGAATATGGTTGAGCACAGTTTCAAGTCCCTGAAAAGCGAAACGAGAAATCTCCATCCACGAAAACGAGATTTCTCGTCGCCCACTTGCCCTGGCAGTAACGTGGCTGTGGCAAACCGCGCCACAGCCATGCCAGAGGAAAACGCTTCTCGAAATGACAATCGCGCCGCGCGCCGGTCAGCGCGGCAGAAAAGCGAGCACGCGCTGCCAGGCGTCCGCCGCCGCTTCCGGGCGGTACGTGGCGCGGGTATCGTTGAAAAACGCGTGCGGCGCGCCAGGATAAACGTAATGCTCGAACGACTTGCCGGCGCGCTGCATCGTCTCCGCCAGTGCGGGAACGCCATCCGTGATGCGATGATCGTCGCCGCCGTACAAGCCGAGCACCGGGCAGCGAAGGTTGGCGATCTGGTCCGCCGGCGGGTTCTCGCCGTAGAAAATCACGCAGGCGGACAGCGCCACGCCGGTCGCCGCAAGCCGCGCGGACAAGCCGCCGCCCATACAAAAGCCCAACGACGCGATCCGATCGGCGCGGACGGACGGTTGATTTGCCAGCCACTGCCGCGCGGCTTGCAGATCGACGACGTTCTGGCTCAGGTCGCGCGTTTGCAGCCACTGCATCGTCCGCGCAATCGTCGCGCGTTCCGCGTCCGGCAGTTCGCTCAGCTTTGCCTGCATCGCCTGCGGATTCGTCCGCGCCGCCGGCGGCAACGTCTGCGTAAACCGCATCGCCGCGCCGATTTCTTCCGCGGTGACCGGCATGCCGCCTCGGCTGTACAAATCCGGCGCGAGCGCGGCGAAGCCTTCACGCGCAAACCGCCGCGCCACCTCTTCGATGTGCGCGTCCAGCCCCCAGATTTCGTGAATCACGATCACGGCAGGAAACGCGCCTGCGCCCGCCGGGCGCGCAAGGAATGCTTTGAGCGACGCGCCATCGCTGGGGTACGTCAGATGTTCTTCGACCAGTTGCATTTCTCCGCATCCTCCTCTTTCTTCAGCCCAACTTCCCGCAGGTTGTTACGAGCATCGATGCCCTGTAAACGGATTCAATCTGCCGGAGGCAAGGACAAAATATCACTCTGCTGGTTCACCTGACCGGACCGACGACGATTGGTCTTCCAATTCGTGAATGTAGCGCTTGCCGCGCAGCAGCGATGCCAGCGCCGCCAGAATCGAAAGAATCGCCGAAAGCGAGAAAGCGATACGCAGCCCCTGCTCAAACGGACTCGCAAGCAAACTGGGGAAGAACGTCGTACCCAAAATCTGCGTCTGCGCCGCCGCGGGCAGCGCGTGGAGCAATTGCGCCGGCAGCAACGTGCCCATCGGATTATAGCCCAGGAACGCGGCAAACAACGCAGCGGTCGGCGGCAGATTCGCTACGGCTTGCGCCGCCGCGCTGGGCAGTCCGGCTTGCGTCAAGCCGTTGTACAGCGAACTGGGCAAACTGGCGGCAAGTCCCAGCGTCACCATCGTAAAGATCACCGTGATGCTCAGCGTGTTCGCCGTGTTCTGGAAAGTCGCCCGCATACCGGACGAGACGCCGCGATCCTCCGCCGGCACCGCGTTCATGATCGCCGTTGTATTCGGTGCGGCAAACATCCCCATCCCCATCCCGATCAGGAAAATGATGACGGCGAAGATCGGATAGTAGAAAACCGGCGGCAGCAGGAGCAGCCCGATAAACCCGACCGCCGTCACCACCATTCCGCCGGTCGAAAAGAACCGCGCGCCGAAGCGATCGGACAGGTAGCCGCTGAGCGGTCCCATCACGAAGAATCCGCCGGTGAGCGGCAACATGTAGATGCCTGCCCACAGCGGCGTGTCTTCAAAGTTATAGCCGTGCAGCGGCAGCCAGATACCTTGCAGCCAAATAATCAGCATAAAGGTCAAGCCGCCGCGCGCGAGCGACGCCAAAAAACCGGCGAGGTTGCCCGCCGCGAACATTCGAATCTTGAAAAGATCGAGCCGGAACATCGGCTCTGACACGCGCTGCTCGACAAAGAGAAAAGCAATCAACAGCGCTGCGCCGCCCACGAGGCAGCCAATCACGAACGGACTGCCCCAGCCCATACTCGAATTGCCGTACGGCTGCAATCCGTAGGTCATTCCGATCAACACCGCCGTCAAGCCGACCGCGAAGAGGACGTTGCCGGGAAGATCAAGATGCTGATGTTCGCGAATCTTGCCGGTCTCGTGCAGCGCGAGGTACGCCCAGATCGTACCGCCAACTGAAAACGGCACGCTGACGAGAAAGACCGCGCGCCAATCGATCGCCGCGAGAATTCCGCCGAGCACCAGCCCGATAAATTGACCGGCGAGCAAAGCGATCTGGTTAATGCCCATCGCCATGCCGCGTTGCTCCGGCGGAAACGCGTCGGTTAAGATCGCGGTCGAGTTCGCAAAGAGGAATGCGCCGCCAACGGCTTGAATCAGTCGGAACACGATGATCTGGGTGGCGGCGGCGTTGCCCGTGCCTTGCACCAGATACAGCAAGATCGAGCCGACCGCAAAGATGGCAAAGCCAAGATTGTAAAGACGCACGCGGCCGAACATATCGGAGATGCGACCAAAGGTCACCAACAACGTCGCCGTGACGACCAGATAGCCCATCAGCACCCACAACAGATAATCGGTTTCGCCGGGCGCGAGCGGATCGATGCCGATGCCCTTGAAGATTGCCGGCAACGCGATCAATACGATGCTGCCGTCGAGCGCCGCCATGAACGCACCCAGCGTCGTATTCGACAGCGCGATCCATTTGTATGGGATGTGGCTCCAACGCCGCTGTCTGTCGCTCGATGGTGTTTTCAAATCTTCGCCCATTCTAAATCCACTCCACTCTAGATCGCCACGTTCGGATACACGCGCGCGCCGATGATGACCAGAATTGTCATCGCCACGATCAAAATGCTCATATCCAGCCCGACGCCGTAGGCGCTCACGCCGCCCGCCAGCATCAACGCGCGCAGCGCATCCACTTCGTACGTCAGCGGATTGATGTGCGAGATCACTTGCAGCCAGCCCGGCATGATCGAAATCGGATAGATCGCGTTGCTGGCGAAAAAGAGTGGCATCGTCAACACCTGCCCGATGCCCATAAAACGCTCGCGCGTCTTGACCAGGCAGGCAATGATGAGCGAGAAGGTCGAAAAGAATCCCGCGCCCAGAAACACGATTAGCAGCACGCCGAGCAGCGCCATCGGATTCCAATTCACCTTGACGCCCAGCAGCAGCGCCAGGATGTAGATGATGACCGCCTGCGACAGCGCCCGCACGCCCGCCGACAACGCCTTGCCCAGCACCAGCGCGGCGCGCGGCGTCGGACTGGCGAGGAACTTGTGAATGATGCCGAGGTCGCGCTCCCAAATGATCGCGATGCCGTAAAAGATCGCGATGAACAGCACGCTCTGCGCCAGAATGCCCGGCGCCATAAAGTCGAGATAGCGCACGTTGCCGGTCGGGATCGCGCGAATCTGCGTAAAGACCTGACCAAAGACCAATAGCCACAGCGCCGGCTGCACCGCGCGCGTCAGCAGGTCGGTCGCATCGTGGCGCAGCTTGCGAATCTCCAGTTCCGCGATGATCAGCGTCTTGTCGATGAAGCTGGCGACGAGCGCCAGAGGATTGGTCGGACGCGTGATGGCAGGATTAGCCCAGCCGCCGCGCAGTACGCCTTGTTCGGGTAGTCTCACGGTAACTTCCTCCAGTTTCTAATTCTGCGCCCGCATAGTGCGCAAACACATCGTCCAGCGTCGCGCCATTGCCGCCGATGGACTGTTTCAATTCGGCGGGTGTGCCCAGCGCGGCGACCTTGCCGAGATGCATCACCGCCACGCGGCGGCACAAACTATCCGCCTCGTCCATATAATGCGTCGTCAGCAGAATCGTCGTGCCGAATTCGGAGCGCAGCTGCTCGATGCGTTCCCACACGGCTTTGCGCGCGACGGGGTCGAGTCCCACTGTTGGCTCGTCGAGAAAAAGTACCTGCGGCTCGTGCAGCATCGACTGGGCGATTTCGAGCCGCCGGATCATCCCGCCGGAATAATCGCGCACGAGTTTGTCCGCCGCATCGGCGAGTCCCATAAACGCGAGCGAGTCGCGCACGCGATTTTCTCGATCGCTGCGCGGCAGATCGTACAGTTTGGCGAAGATGAGCAGGTTTTCATAGCCAGTCAGCGCGCCATCGGCGGAGAGCAGTTGCGGCACGTAACCGATGACGCGGCGCACGTCGCCGGCGTGATGGGCAATGTCGAATCCCGCCACGCGCGCGTTGCCGGAAGTCGGCGGGAGCAGCGTCGTCAGCATTTTGAGCGTCGTCGTTTTGCCCGCGCCGTTAGGTCCCAACAAGCCGAACACTTCGCCCGGCTCGACGGAAATAGTCAACGCGTCCACAGCAGTCAGTTTGCCAAAACGACGCGTCAGTTGTTCGGTTTCAAGAATTGCCATGGTTCTCCCTTGCGAGCGTCAGTTCTTTTTCCCGCTCGGAAGCAAAGAGCGGACGCAGCGCCCGCATCGCCTGCACGATCGTCGCGCGTTCGGCGGATGAAAGCGTCGCCAATACTTCGGCGAGATGCGCTTGCGTCGACGCGTGCGACGTTTGCAGAATGGCGTGCCCGCGCGCGGTCAGCGCGAGCGTCACGCGACGGCGATCCACCGAATCGAACTCGCGGGTGACCAGCTTGCGTTCCACCAGCCCGTCGATCAACTTGGACATGGAGGGCAGCGTCAAGCCGAGGTGGTCCGCCACGTCCGAGAGGGAAGCGCCTTCGCGATGGTTCAGGTACGCCAGCGCGCGAAACTGCGGCACCGACAGATCGACGGCGCGGTGGGCGCGCATCTCGGCGCGGATGGAGCGCATGATCAGCGGCACGACATCCAGCAGTTCGGCGGCGGTCTCGGCGGGCGGACTTGCCATTTTGATTTCCCTTTCTAATAGTTTCATTTTCTAATTATATACCAAGACGACCGATTGTCAAGTGGCAGCGCGCGGCGGTCGCCGGGCGCAAATCGCCGCAACACCGGCGAAGACCGCCGTCGCGGTCTGACGCGAAGCGAGCCGCCGCAGATCGGCTTTGCGCTTTGGTTGCAACGGTTTCGACCGCCGGTCAACCGACTGGGCAACAGCCCGGTCACCGCAGCGCCGCTAATTGACAGCCCGCCAAAATCCCATATAATTTGATTACACACGTGTTCATAATCCTCTGAACACGTTTGTGGCGGGAGGATCCTGTGTCAGTGACGATCAAGCACATTGCCCAGCGCGCGGGAGTATCCCACCCCACAGTTTCCCGCGCTTTGCGCGGCGATCCCATTGTCGCCGCGGAGACCGCCGCGCGGATTCAACGCATTGCCGCCGATCTCGGTTACGTCCCCAGCGCGACCGCGCGCAGTCTCAAGACCAGCCGCTCCCACGTCATCGGCGTGATCGTCAATCGCATCTCCGATCCGTTTTATAGCGAGGTGCTTGACGGCATCCAGGATGCGCTCTACTCCGCCCACTATAGTTTGTTCCTCGCTTCAACCGACCACGATCTCGCGCGTGAGAAAGCGGTCGTGCGCGCGATGCTCGAGCGCCGCATCGACGGTCTGATCGTCTGCTCGCTCTTCGTGACTCCACCGTATCGCTCCGAGCTTGGCGCGTCCGGCGCGCCGCTCGTGGTGGTACACAACCGCAGCCGCGATCCCAACGCCGACGCGATTTATCACGACGACTACGCGGGCAGCCGGCAAATGACACGGCACCTCATCGACCTGGGACACGAACGCCTCGCGTTCATCGGCAGCGCGCGCGCCGGCGTCGAATCGGAAGATCGCCTTGCCGGTTTCCGCGATGAAATCAACGCCGCCGGTTTGACCGCCCCGCCGGAGCGCATCGTCCAGGCAGCAAATGGCGAACTGGCTTCCGGTTCTGCGGCGGTCGAATCGCTCTTGCGATTGTCTCATCGACCAACGGCGCTGGTTTGCTTCAGCGATATGCTCGCCATCGGCGCGATACGGCGACTGCAGCAAGCCGGTTACGCCGTTCCTGCCGATTGCTCCGTAGTCGGGTTTGACGATATTGTCCTCGCCAAGTTCGTGAATCCCCCTTTGACCACGTTCAACCAACCCAAGTACGCCCTTGGGCAACAAGCCGCGCAGATGATGCTGCGATTGTTGAGCGCCAAGCAGCGAAAAGAGAACGGCGACCAACAAAACCGCATCACCCTGCGCGGCGAGATCTTGGTGCGGGCGTCCAGCGCGCCGCCGCCCGCAGAGTAGAACCGGCAAGCGCGCCGATGCGTGGAGGTGACTATGCCTGAATACAATGGTCCGCTGCATGAAATGTCGCTCACGACGCCGACCAAGTATTGGAACGACTCGTGCTCGGTCGCCGAGCTGAACTATGCGATTGAACGCGGCGCGATCGGCGCGACGAGCAATCCAGTGATCGTGCTGAACGTTCTCAAGAAGGAAATGCCGCTGTGGCAAGACCGCATCCATCAAGTGATCGACGAGCATCCCACCTGGTCGGAAATTCAAGTCGGCTGGCAAATCTATCAGGAACTGGCGGTCAACGGCGCAAAGCTGCTCCTGCCCGTCCACGAACGCGAGCAGCATCGTTTTGGTCGTCTCTCCATCCAGACCGATCCGGCGTTCTACCGCAACGGTGCGGCGATCCTGGAACAAGCGGAAAGATTTCACGCGCTCGCGCCGAATATGCAAGTCAAGATTCCAGCAACCCGCGCCGGCATCGGCATGGTGGAAGAGGCGACCTATCGCGGCATCAATTTGAACATCACGGTCAGCTTCACCGTCCCGCAAGCGCTTGCTGCCGCGGAAGCGGTCGAGCGCGGCTTGAAACGCCGCGAAGCCGAAGGCAAGGATATTTCCACCATGTCGCCGGTCGTCACGCTGATGGTGGGACGAACGGACGATTGGCTGAAGGTGCTGGCTCAGCGCGACCACATCGACATTCCGCTCGAATATCTCGAATGGGCTGGCGTGGCATGTTTTAAGAAAGCGTACAGCATTTTCAAAGCGCGCGGCTATCGCGCGCGCTTGCTATCGGCGGCGTATCGCAATTTCCTGCATTGGACCGAATTCATCGGCGGCGATGTGTCGCTGACGCTGCCGCACGAGTGGCAGGTCAAATACAACGAGTCCGGCTACCGGATCGTCGAACGGATGCAGGAGCCAGTCGCCGAAGAAATTCTCGAAGCGCTGGATCACAAGATACCGGATTTTCGCCGCGCGTACAACGAGAACGGGATGACGGCAGACGAGTTCGATACGTTCGGCGCGACGGTACGCACGCTGCGTTCTTTCATCAGCGCGTGGCACGATTTCATCGCGGTGATTCGTGATTTCATGCTCCCCAACCCGGATCTCAAAAACTGAGGAACTATGAAAACCAAACGACTGACGATGGCGCAAGCCATCATCCTCTTTCTGAAGAACCAGTACGCCGAGCGTGACGGACGCGCGCAGCCGTTTTTTGCCGGCGTCTGGGGCATTTTTGGACACGGCAACGTCGCGGGCATCGGACAGGCGCTCCAGCAAAATCCGGATTTCCGCTATTACCTCGTTCGCAACGAGCAAGCCGCGGTGCACCTCGCCGCGGCGTTTGCCAAGATGAACAATCGTCTGCGCGCATTCGCCTGCACCAGTTCGATCGGTCCGGGCGCGACGAATATGGTGACCGGCGCGGCGATGGCGACGATCAATCGACTGCCGGTCCTGCTGCTCCCCGGCGACATTTTCGCGCGGCGGAACGTTGCGCCGGTGTTGCAGCAACTCGAGCAGCCGTACTCGCAGGACATTTCGGTCAACGACGCGTTCAAGCCGGTCTCGCGGTACTGGGATCGCCTCAACCGTCCGGAGCAAATCATCACCGCGCTGCCAGAAGCGCTGCGCGTGCTCACCTCGCCGGCGGACACCGGCGCAGTGACGCTCGCGCTGCCGCAAGATGTGCAGGCGCAGGCGTACGATTACCCGGCGGCGCTGTTCGATGAGCGCGTGTGGCACATTCCGCGCGCCCGCCCCGATGCGGCGCAGGTGCGGCGCGCCGTGGAGATGGTCCGCGCCAGCAAACAGCCGCTGATCGTCGCGGGCGGCGGCGTGATGTACAGTGAAGCAAATGACGCGCTTCAAAAATTCGCCGAGCAGTGCGGCATCCCGGTCGGCGAGACGATGGCGGGCAAAGGCGCACTGCGGTACGATCACCCCCTGTCGCTCGGCGCGATCGGCGTGACCGGCACATTCGCCGCGAATATCCTGGCGCGCGAAGCCGATCTCGTCATCGGCATCGGTACGCGTTATTCCGATTTCACGACCGCGAGCAAGACGGCATTTCAAAACCCCGCCGTGCGTTTCATCAATCTCAACGTCGCAGAATTCGACGCGCACAAACACGCCGGCGTGGCGCTCACCGGCGACGCGCGCGCGACGCTGGAAGAACTGAGCGCGGCGGTCGGCGATTATCACACCTCCGCTGAGTACACCGCGCGCGCCGCCGCGCTGAACCAGCAATGGGACGCCGAGGTGAACCGCCTCTACAACCTCAAACACGGTCCGCCGATCAGCCAGGGACAAGTCATCGGCGCGATCAACGAAATCGCGCGACCGCAAGACGTCATCGTGAACGCGGCGGGCGCCGCGCCGGGCGATTTGCACAAACTGTGGCGCGCGCGCGACCCCAAAAGTTTCCACCTCGAATACGGCTATTCGACGATGGGTTATGAACTGGCTGCCGGCATCGGCGTGAAACTCGCCGCGCCCGAGCGCGAGGTCTATGTCCTCATCGGCGATGGCTCGTTCTTGATGATGCCGCAAGAAATCGTCACGGCGATTCAGGAGAACGTCAAACTCAACGTCGTGCTGGTTAACAATCACGGCTTTCAAAGCATCGGCGGACTATCGGCATCGCTAGGCAGCGGCGGCTTTGGCACGCGCTACAAATATCGCGACCCGGTCACCGGACAGTTGAGCGGCGAAAACCTGCCGGTCGATTTCGCCGCGATCGCGCGCGGACTGGGCGCGCACGTCATCGAGGCAAATGATTTGGCGGCGTTGCAAGCCGCGCTGGCAGACGCGCGCGCTCAAACGCGCACGACCGTTATCATCGTCGAGACCGATCCCGAAGCGCGCGTGCCGGGCTATGAGTCATGGTGGGATGTCGCCGTCGCGGAAACATCGGAGATAGCAAGCGTCCAAGCGGCGCGCGCCGCGTACGAGGAAGGTCTAAAAAAGGAACGGTATTTCCTATGACCATTGCCGATCACCTCGCCTACGGGATGTCCGGCGTCAAGCTCATCGCGGTCGCGGACATTGCGCGCTGACGCTCGACGAGGGACGCCCGGTGGCGTTGGGTGATTTTTTGTTCTACCAAGTCGATTGTCTTGCGGGAGGACAAACCATGAATAGCGAAAATCTCAAGAACTATATCAACGGCGAGTGGCGCGTGTCAAGCGCAACCGACTATCTGGATGTCATCAACCCGGCGACGGCAGAGACGCTGGGCAGGACGCCGCTGTCGCCGGCGTCCGAGGTGGATGCTGCCGCGCAAGCCGCCGCCGCGGCATTCGATGGCTGGCGGCGCACGCCGCCGACCGAGCGGGTACAGTACCTGTTCAAATTGAAGACCGCGCTCGAAGCGCACGCGGAGGAATTGGCGCGAACCATCACTGAAGAGAATGGCAAGACGCTCGGCGAGGCGCGCGGCGAATTGCAGCGCGCCATCGAAAACGTCGAGGTGGCGTGTAGCGTTCCCACGCTGATGCAAGGCGACGTCCTCGAGGACATTGCGGCAGGCATCGACGAGTTGATGATTCGCCAACCCGTCGGCGTGGGCGCGACGATTTGCCCGTTCAACTTTCCGGCGATGATCGCGTTCTGGTTCATGCCCTACGCGCTCGCGTGCGGCAACACCTACGTGCTCAAGCCATCGGAACGCACGCCGCTCACGCTGACGCGCATCGTGCAACTGATGGAGCAGGTTGGTTTCCCCAAGGGCGTGGTGAATCTCGTCCACGGCGGAGCGGAGACGGTGAACGCGATTCTCGATCATCCGCTGATCCGCGCCATCACGTTTGTCGGCTCCACGCCAGTGGCGCGCCACATCTACAGCCGCGCCGCGGCGAACGGCAAGCGCGTGCAGGCGCAGGGCGGCGCGAAAAATCCGATCGTCGTGCTGCCGGACGCCGATCTCGAAACCACGACGCGCATCGTCGCGGACAGCGCGTTTGGCAGCGCGGGACAGCGCTGCCTCGCCGCGTCGCTGGCGATCACGGTGGGCGAGGCGCGTCACACGTTCACCGAAGCGATTGCCGACGCGGCAGCCAAACGCGTCGTCGGGTACGGTTTGAATGAGGGCGTCGAAATGGGACCGGTCATCAGCGCGCGCAGCAAAGACCGCATCGAAGGATTGATCGAGCGCGGCGCGCAGGAGGGCGTAGAGGTGCTAGTCGATGGACGGCGCGCCAACATCGCGGGTTATCCGCGCGGCTATTTCGTGCGTCCGACGATTCTGCGAAACATTCCGACGGGCGGCGAAATCGCGCGCACCGAAATTTTCGGTCCCGTGCTCGGATTGATCCATGTGAACACCGTGGACGAGGCGATCCAGTTGGTCAACGGCGGCGCGTACGGCAACATGGCATGTCTGTTCACGACCAGCGGCGCGGCGGCGCGCAAGTTTCGTTACGAAGCGCAAGCCGGCAACATCGGCATCAACATCGGCGTTGCCGCGCCGATGGCGTTCTTCCCATTTAGCGGCTGGAAAGAGAGTTTCTTTGGCGCGCTGCATGGACAGGGCAAGCACGCCGTCGAATTCTTCACGCAGACCAAAGTCGTCATCGAACGATGGCCCAAGGAATGGTCAAGAAAATTCTAGGCGAATTGGAGAAGAGACGATGATCCGGGTCGCCAACGCTCCATGCTCCTGGGGCGTATTGGAATTTGGGCTGGCGGGTAAGACGGCGGGATACGCGCAGGTACTGGACGAAATGTGCGAGACCGGCTACACGGGAACGGAACTGGGCGATTGGGGATTTATGCCGACCGACCCAGCGCAGCTCGAATCGGAATTGCAGGCGCGCGGACTCGCGCTGCTCGCCGCCTTTGTGCCGGTCGATCTCTCGAACGCGGCAAAGCACGCCGAAGGCGCGGCGGTCGCCGTGCGGACCGCGCGTTTGCTCGCGGCAGTCAACCCCAACGCGTTCATCGTCCTCGCCGACGACAATGGAAAAAACCGGGTGCGTACCCAGAACGCTGGACGGATTCGTCCGGACATGGGATTGACCGAGACGCAATGGCAGACGTTTGTCGCCGGCGTGAATCGCGTGGCGCAAGCCGTGCGCGATCAAACTGGCTTGCGGATTGTCTTCCACCATCACTGCGCGGGTTTCGTCGAAACGCCGGACGAGATCGACAAACTGTTGTCGTTCACCGATCCCCAAACGGTCGGCTTGTGTTTTGATACCGGGCACTATCGCCTAGGCGGCGGCGATCCGTTGAGCGGCTTGAGAAAACATGCCGAGCGCATCTGGCATGTGCATTTCAAAGACTATGACCCCGCCGTTGCCGCGCAAGCGCGCGCAAACCACTGGGACTATTTCGAATCGGTGCGGCGCGGCATCTTTTGCGAACTGGGCAAAGGCGCGGTAGATTTTCCGGGCATCGTCGCTGGGCTGAACGAGTGCGGCTACGCGGGCTGGGTCGTAATCGAGCAGGATGTGCTGCCGGGAATGGGCAGCCCGAAAGCCAGCGCGCAGCGCAATCGTGAATATCTGCAGAGCATTGGCTTGTAAACCGACGCGCAGTAACGAGGGCGCTGAAATCTCTTGCCCGAGTCGCGGGACGTCCACACAACTCAGAACAGGTTGACAGAGAGTGGCTGCTAGGTTATACTATCTGTAGGAAGGATGGTATAACCAAAATGCAAAACGTGAAAACGGCGATTTCAATTCAAAAATCTCTCTTTGAGCAAGCGGAGCAGATCGCCCGCAAGATGAAGGTTTCGCGCAGCCATCTGTTCGCTCTCGCGCTGGAAGATTATATTCACCGTGAACAGAATCGGGAATTCCTTGCGAAGATCAACGCGGCTTACGCGGAGGAACCCGACGCGGCGGAAAAGACCCTCCGCCGCAAGGCGCGCGGCGCGCATCGGCGCATGGTGAGGGGCGAATGGTGATCAATCAGGGCGACGTCTACTGGGTCGACCTGGCTGAACCATCAGGGTCTGAGCCGGGGTACAAGCATCCTCATGTAGTCATCCAGAACAACCTCTTTAATCGCAGTCGGATTCGAACGGTCGTCGTAGTGGCGCTGACTTCTAACCTCAACCGCGCCGACGCGCCGGGCAACGTCTTACTGGAAAAAGGCGCGGCGAACCTTCCCAAGCCAAGCGTGGTGAACGTTTCCCAAGTCTTTACGGTAGACAAATCGCAGCTGGACGAGTACATCGGGACGTTGCCCGCCAAACGTGTGCGCGAGATTTTGAATGGAATCAAATTGGTCATCGAACCGCGCGAAACGGAATGACAAGGCGAATTTGCAAACACCCGCGCGCGCGGCTTTTGAGCATCGTGGCAGGCGATAGAGCATCAAGGTTGGATGGCGGCGCGACGCGTTGGCAGACAACCCCTGGAGGTCGAGTTGGAACACTTTTTCAAGTCCCGGCGCGGATCAGGCGTCTTGCTGGAGGTTAGCCCTAAGTCCGCCGGTTGGAACTATTTGAGTTTTCGAGTGGTGGCATTGAAGGCAGGCGAAACGTACCGCGCGTCGAGCGACGGCGAAGAAATTGCGCTCGTGCCGCTCGGCGGGCAAGCCACGGTGGACGTTTCCGGCGCGCGTTTCGAGGTCGCACGCGGCAACCTGTTTGCCGAATTGCCGCATGTGCTCTACGTTCCGCCGGGCAAGACGATCACCGTGACCGCCGCGCGCGATTTCGAGTTCGCCGCCGGCAGCGCGCCAGCGCAGGGTAAGTATCCGGCGCGCCTCTTCACGCCGGATGAGATGAAGCGCGAAGTGCGCGGCGGCGGCGCCGCGCGGCGGCAGGTGAATCACATCCTCGCGCATCCCATGCCGGCGGAGCGACTGATTCTGTACGAAGTCTATGTCCCCGGCGGAATGTGGTCGGGCTGGCCCCCTCACCGCCACGACGGCGGCGACTCGCCGTATCTGGAGGAAACGTACTATTATCGTTTCGATGCCGACGGTGGTTTTGGAATTCAGCGCAACTATCGCGACGAGACCGGTTTCGATGAATTGTTCACGGTGAAAGACGGCGATGTGGCTTTGGTGGCGCAGGGCTATCACCCGGTCGCCTGCGCGCCGGGCGCGAATATGTACTTTTTGAATTACCAAGCCGGCGATCTGCTCGACGCGGCGCGCGCGACGCCGCCCTACGACGACCCGATGCAGGTGTGGATCAAAAACGATTGGAACGGACGCGTGCTGCCGCTTCCGATGGGAGGAAAATCGTGATGAGTGGAAATTCAACCTGGCGCATCGGCGTCATCGGCGCGGGGCGCATCGGCAAGATTCACGCTGAGAATTTGACGCGTCTCCCCGGCGTTGCGCTCGCCGGCATCGCCGATTTCAATCTGCCGGCGGCGCAAGAACTCGCGGCGAAACTGGGCGCGCCCGCCGCCGTCGCGGATTATCACGCGTTGCTGCAAGACCCCACCATTCACGCCATCGTCATTTGCTCGGCGACCGATACGCACGCGCATATCATCGAAGAAGCCGCGGCAGCCCACAAGCACATCTTTTGCGAAAAGCCGATCGACCTGGATTTGAATCGCATCGACCGCGCGCTCGCGGCGGCGGCGCGCGCCGGCGTCAAACTTCAGGTGGGCTTTAATCGCCGGTTCGATCCAAGTTTTCGCAAGGCGCGCGAGATGGTCGCCAGCGGCAAGGTCGGCGCGCCGCACCTTCTGCGGATCACGAGCCGCGACCCTGCGCCGCCGCCGCCCGAATACGTCCGGGTTTCCGGCGGCATCTTTCTCGATATGACGATTCACGATTTCGATATGGCGCGGTATCTGATCGGCAGTGAAGTGATCGAGGTGTACGCGACCGGCGGTGTGCTGATCGATCCGAACATCGGCGCGGCAGGCGACGTGGATACGGCAGTCACCGTGCTGCGATTCGCCAACGGCGCGATCGGCACGATCGACAACAGCCGCCAAGCTGTCTACGGTTACGACCAGCGCGTCGAAGTGTTTGGATCGCGCGGCGCGGTGAGCGTCTCCAACCGCGCGCCCGATGCGGCGGTGATGAGCGACGCCAGCGGCGTGCACGGTGCGCTGCCACTCTACTTTTTTCTCGAACGCTACGCCGAATCGTACATAGCGGAGATGCGCGCGTTCGTAGAGGCGGTCCAGCAAGACCAGACGCCGCCGGTCACCGGCGCGGATGGGCGCGCGCCGGTCGTCATCGGTCTCGCGGCAAAAAAATCGCTGAACGAAAATCGCCCGGTCAAGTTGACTGAGATAACATAGCGCGTCGGCGACACGCGCATCTGAAAAAGGATCTCGACGCGCTCGATGACGATCGAGCCGGTGATCAACAATTACGCGGCAAGCCAATGACTTGCCGCGTAATTTTTTATTCCTCCGATATTTTTCCGCGTCCGACGCTTCCATCGCAACCTTTTCGCAACCTTTCCCCAACCATTCCGCACCAGTCATTTAAGATTCACTTAACGACGACTTAAAACCAACTTAACCACGTCAAGCCCGCTTGGGAGTATGGTAGGGCAAGTTGAATCGTCGAAAAGGAAATGGCAATGGAACAGCGTCAGTCCTCTAGCTCGCCAAAAATCGCTTATCTGATCAAATGCTTTCCGCGGCTCTCCGAGACGTTCATCCTGCACGAAGTGCTGGAGCTGGAACGCCAGGGACTGCCGCTGCATATCTTTTCTTTGCTCCAGCCCACGGGCAAGGTGAACCAAGCCGCACAGCAAGTGCGCGCGCCGATCACTTACCTGCCGCAAGGATTCCTTGGCGGGCGGGCGTTGTGGGCGGCAGCCGCGCGACGCTTCCGCAAAAATCCGCTCGCGTTTCTCGCCATCAGCGCGCGCGCGATCGTGCGCTTTCATCATCCCGCGATCTTCAAGCAATTGTTCTACGCGGCTTACATCGCTGATCAAGTCGAACAAGTCGGCATTACGCACCTGCACGCGCACTATGCCAACACGCCGACGACGGTCGCGCTGCTCGTCCATCAGTTTACGGGCATTCCGTTCAGCTTCACCGCGCACGCCAAAGACATCTATCTCTCGCCCAAGCCCAGCATCGCCTACAAGATGAAACACGCGCGCTTCGTAGTGACCTGCACGGGCTACAACCAGCAATACCTCGCTTCGTTGCTCGGCGCGCGCGGCGCGGTCGATATTCATCGGATCTATCACGGCTTGGATTTACGCATCTTTCCCCGCGATACCTCCGTCGCCGCGCCGCGCGCGCGTCCGCTCATCCTCACCGTCGCCCGCCTGGTCGAGAAGAAAGGACTGCTCTATCTGCTGCGCGCGTGCCGCGCGCTGCGCGACCAGGGCTATGGGTTCGACTGCCGCATCGTCGGCGAGGGACCGTTGCGCGCGACGCTGGAACAGCACATCCACGAACTCGGTCTCACCGACACAGTGGAATTGGCTGGCGCAGAAACGCACGAGCGCGTCATCGAAATGTACCAGCAAGCGACGTTGTTCGCGCTGCCTTCCGTCGTCGCCGAGAACGGCGACCGCGATGGCATTCCGAACGTGCTCGTCGAGGCGCTGTATCTGCGCGTGCCGGTCGTCTCCACGCCGGTCTCGGGCATCCCCGAACTGATTCGGTCGGAGAGCAACGGCTTGCTGGTGCCCGAACGCGATCACGCGGTGTTGGCGAACGCGATCAAGCGTTTGCTCGACGATCCGTTGTTGCGCGAACGCTTGGCGGCGGCGGGACGCCAGACGGTGCTGGCTCGCTTCGATATGGCGGCGAACGCGCAGCGGCTGACGCGCCTGTTCCTGAATCAAGAGTACGCCGCGTCGCTCGCCGAGGCGCAAGTCGATGCCAACCCCATCGCGACACTTGCGCGCTAGTCGCCCAACTTCGCAATTCGATTTTCAGAACACGCACAGAAAGGCAGGATGAACGAATGCAAATGCTAACGGTCCGACCCAGAATCGCGCTCGACCCAGCGCGCGGAAACAAGATTCGTTTTCTACTCTACGCTCACGATACGTTTGGCTTGGGGCATTTGCGCCGCACGCTTTCGCTGGCGACTCATTTTATCGCCGCGCTGCCCAACGCCGAAGTGTTGATCGTGACGGGTTCGCCGCTGGCTCATTCTTTTACGCTGCCGCCGCGCACGGACACCGTCAAACTTCCCGCGGTGACCAAGCAGGGCAATGGCGCGTATCGCGCGCGCAATCTCGATCTGGACCTGAGCGCCATTTGCGATTTGCGAGCAACGCTTTTGCTCGAAACGGCGCGCGCGTATCAGCCCGACGTTTTCATCGTCGATCACGCGCCACAAGGTTTGAAAGGCGAAGTGCTGCCAACGCTGGCGATGTTGCGGAACACCCAGCCCGATTGTCTGCGCGTGCTCGGCTTGCGCGACATTGTCGATGCGAGCCAAAGCGTCCGCAAGACCTGGGCGCAAGAAGGTATCTATCGCACACTCGAACACGACTATGACCTGATTCTGGTTTACGGCTCGCAAGAACTCTACGACATCGGCGCGGAGTACGCCTTGCCCGCGGCGGTGGAGCAACGCGTGCGCTACTGCGGCTACCTGGACCGATTGACGGACGCATCGCCAATGACGACAGAACCCCGCGCCAATTCATCCGCGGAACGCCTCGTCGTGCTGACGGCGGGCGGCGGCGGCGATGGTTTCCCGATGATGCGCGCTTACCTATTGGGGCTGCGGCAATTGTCCACCATTCCATTCTCCAGCGTGCTCCTGACTGGACCGCTGATGGATGCGCGCGAACAGAGCGAACTGCGCGAACTCGCTTCCCGCTTGCCCGCAAATCAAATCAAGATCGAAACGTTCCTGACCGATCCACTGCCGCTGCTCGCTTCGGCGGACTTGGTGGTAGCGATGGCGGGATACAACACGACTTGCGAACTCGTGGCGATGCGGCAGCGCGTTCTGCTCGTTCCACGCGCGACGCCGCGCCAAGAACAACTGATCCGCGCGTCGGCGCTTGCCAAGCACGGACTAGCGCAGATGATTCATCCCGATTCGCTGACGCCCGCCGCAATGATCGAGCGCGTTCAGCAATCGCTCTTGCAGCCGCGTCCGCAAGAACAGCAGCTTGCCGCGGCGGGCATATCGTTTCGCGGGCAAACGTTAGCGCGCGAAGCGATCATCGACGAACTGGATAGTCTTCGCATTCAGCGGTGGATCACCAACCGCCGCGTGATGGTAGAGGCGGCTTGAGGTCAATATGAAAATCGCTTACATCTGCGCCGATCCTGGCGTACCCGTTCTGGGAAACAAGGGCGCATCGGTTCACGTGCGCGAGTTTACGGATGCGCTGGTCGAACTGGGGCATCAAGTCCGCATCTTTAGCGCAGCAGGGACCGCCGATGGCGCGTCGAACGTCGATACGAACGAGACCCGCGCGACATTGACGGTGCTCGCTCCGTCAGAACAACTCAAGCGCACGGCGAGCATCATCGCCGCGGGCATCGCGCGCCTGGACGCGCAGCACGATCACGCGCATCTCCTGTCGGAGGTAACGCACATCCTCGCTGACCCAGCATTCATCCAAGCCTCATTGCCGCTGTTGCAGGATTTTGCGCCCGATCTCATCATCGCGCGTCACGCGCTTTTCAGCGCGGCGGGGCTGACTCTGGCGCGCGCGCTGGATCGTCCGTGCGTTCTGGAAGTCAATGCGCCGCTGGTCGAAGAACGCCGCCGCTATTGGGGCTTGACGCTCGAACGCGAAGCCGAAGACATTGAGCGCGCGGTTTTTGCGGGAGTCGACCAAATGGTCGCCGTCTCCGAAGGTGTGCGCGCGTACCTATTGCAGTACGGCGCGCCGCGCGAGCGCATCGTCGTTCTGCCGAACGGCGTCAACCTGGCGCACTTTCACCCGTCGGTCGATGGCAGCGCGGTGCGTCGCCGTTACGCACTGGAAGATAAATTGGTCATCGGTTTTTCGGGCAGTCTCAAGCCCTGGCACGGCGTCGATATGCTGATGCGCGCCTTCGCCAGCATCAACAACGTATTGAGCCGTCGCGCATCCAGCGGCGCGGCGCTGCATCTGCTCATCATCGGCAATGGACCGCAGCGCGAGCAGTTGGAACTGCTCGCGCATGAACTGGGCGTGAGCGCGGCGGTGACCTTTACGGGCGCGGTGCCGCATTCGGATATGCCGACGTATCTTGCCGCGATGGACATTGCCGTTGCGCCGTACATTTCCAGCGATGGATTTTATTTTTCGCCGCTCAAAGTGATGGAGTATCTGGCGATGGGGCGCGCAATCGTCGCGCCGATGCTGGGTCAACTTCCTTCGCTGCTGCAAGGCGCGACGGGCGCGTGCGGTTTGCTGTATCCGCCCGACGATCAGCACGAGCTTGCCGTTGCGCTGTTCCGTGTGATCGGCGACGCCGCGCTGCGCCGCGAGTTGGGCGCGCGCGCCGCCGCGCAGGCGTGGCTCCGTTCGTCGTGGCAGACCATCGCGCAGCAGATCATCGAACGAACAGCGTTGGGCGAACATATCGATTCGCCTCTGCTTGAGGTGGCAGCGCTATGAATGCGAAAACATCGAAACCATCACCCCGACGAATCGGGACGCTGCGCGCGTTTCTGCCGTATGCCAAACCTTACCGCTGGACGATCACTCTGGCTTTGCTGATTTTGTTCCTTGACACGCTGGCGAGTCTGGCAGCGCCTTGGCCCGTCAAGCTCATTTTCGATAACGTGCTGCTCGGCAAACACTTGCACAGTCCCTGGACGCTGTTGATTCCCGCATCGGTCGCGCAGAATCACTTTCTCCTGCTCGACGTGCTGTGCCTCGCGTTGTTGTGGCTTGCGCTCGTCAGCGCAGGCGCGACGTACGCGGGCACGCGTCTCCTGGCAGTCACGGGGCAGCGCGTCGTCTTTCGAATTCGCTGCGCGCTGTTCGCCCATCTCCAGGAACTCAGCCCATCGTTCTACGATCGGCAGCGCCTGGGCGATCTCTTGACGCGCCTGACTTCGGATGTGCAAGCGATTCAGGATATGCTGGTGATCGCGCTGCCGTCGCTGCTGCTCAGCGGCATGATTATCGTTGGAATGATTTCCATCCTCGTGTTGATCAACCCGATCTTCGGCGGACTCGGCATCCTGATTGCGCTCGCGCTGTACTTTATCTTGAGCAAGTATTTGGTCCGCATCAAGCAAGTCGCGCGGCAAGCGCGCCGCCAGGAAGGCAACGCCAATGCGGTGGCGCAGGAAAATTTGCTGGGCATTCGCGTCGTGCAAGCGTTTGGCATGGAGGCGCACGCCAAACAAGTTTATCAGGAAAGCATTGGCGAGTCGCTGCGCCTGGGCGAGATCGCCGCAGACCTCGAGTCCAGTATGCCGTCGGTGGTCAGTCTGATGACCGACGTGGGAATGATGCTGGTGTTGGCGATCGGCGCGCTGTTGGTGATGCAGGCGTGGATCACGGTGGGCGATCTGTTGGTGCTCACGTCGTATCTCCGCACGATGTACAAACCGATGCGCCAGATCAGCAAACTCAGCAATACGTTTACCCGCGCCACTGCCAGCGCAGAACGCATTCTCGATCTGTTGCAGACCGTCCCGACGATCATCGACCGTCCCGACGCGCAACCCGCTGGACCGTTCAACGGCTTTATCGCGTTCGATCACGTCCACTTTGGCTACGACGCTCAACATCCTGTGCTGCACGATGTGTCGTTCAAGGTGCAACCAGGAATGATGGTCGCGTTGGTGGGTCACACGGGCGCGGGCAAGAGCAGCATCCTGCACCTCCTTCAACGGTTCTACGATCCGCAGCGCGGACAGATTCGCGTCGATGGTCAGGATATTCGCGGCTATACGCTGGCGAGTCTGCGCCAGCAGATCGCGCTGGTGCCGCAAGACCCGATGCTCTTCCGCGCGAGCATCCGCGAGAACATCGCCTACGGACGACCGACGGCGACCGATGCGGAAATCATCGCCGCGGCGCGCGAAGCGAATGCCGACGAATTTATTGTCCGCCTGCCGAAAGGGTATGACACGATTCTCGAAGAGCGCGGCGTTGGGCTTTCGGGCGGACAGCGCCAGCGCCTCGCGATTGCGCGGGCGATGGTGCGGCAAGCGCCGCTCCTGCTGCTCGACGAGCCGACGGTCGGCTTGGACGCGCAGTCCGAGCAAAGCGTCGTCGAGGCGCTGGAGCGCTTGATGGTCGGGCGCACCACGCTGGTCAGCGCGCATCGTCTCTCGACCATCCAACGCGCCGACCTCATCCTAGTCATCGACGATGGACGCATCGTCGAATCGGGCACGCCCGCGCAACTGCTGGCAGCGCGCGGATATTACTATCGACTGTATTCGCTGCAATCGCGCAGTTTGGAATCCAATCTCGCGCTCGCGTTCAACTAAACGCTCAATTGGACACAGACAAACACAGATTCACACAGATTTTGTTTTTATCTGTGTCTATCAGTGTGAATCAGTGTCCTAAAGACACAAGCATTGCAATTCAAAAAAGGGAGTCTACATCTCATGTACTACAATGAACCTTCGCAAGAAACCTGTCTCGTCACTGGCGTCGCCGGTTTTATCGGCTCGCACCTCGCCGAATCGTTGATCGCTCACGGCTATCGCGTGATCGGCGTGGACGCTTTTGTCGATTTCTATCCGCGTGCGACGAAAGAGACCAATCTGGCGCAGTTGCGTCAATCGCCGAACTTTCAGTTCGTCGAAACCGATCTGCGTTCCGCAAATCTCGTCAAGCTTTTGAAGGGCGTGGATTACGTCTTTCACCTCGCAGCGCAAGCGGGCGTGCGTACCAGTTGGGGCGATGGCTTTGCTTCCTATGTTGGGCACAACGTGCTCGGCACGCAGCGCCTGCTGGAGGCGGCGAAGCAGACTGGCGTACAGCGCGTCATCTATGCGTCGTCTTCTTCCATCTACGGCAACGCCGCGACGCAGCCCGTCCGCGAGGACAGCCCGACCGTGCCGATCTCGCCGTATGGCGTGACCAAGCTCGCGGCGGAGCATCTCTGCCGTCTCTACACAACAGAGCACGGCTTGCCGACGATTTCGCTGCGGTACTTTACGGTCTACGGTCCGCGTCAGCGTCCCGATATGGCGTTTCACAAATTCATCCGCGCGATTCTGACGGATCAACCGATCACGATCTATGGCGACGGCGAGCAGTCGCGCGATTTCACCTACGTCGGCGACATCGTGGCGGCGAATCTCGCCGCGATGCATCACGGACGCGCGGGCGGGTTTTACAACCTGGGTGGCGGCACGCGCGTGACGGTCAACGAAGTGCTGCGCTTGCTGCAAGAAATCACCGAGAAACCCGCGCAGGTGGTCTACCAATCGCGCCAGCTTGGTGATGCCGCGCATACTTCAGCAGATACGAGCGCCGCGCGCAACGAACTGGGCTTTGCGCCGCGCTATTCGCTGATGGACGGTCTGCGCGCGGAAGCGGCTTGGTTAACCGAACTGCTCGCGGAACCCGCGATGCAATTGGCGTGAAGCGGAAGGTAAGGTTACTTCTTGCCACGACAAAATAAGAGAAAAGGAAAGCATCTACTCAACCCTACTCAGATTCACCGCAGAGACGCCGAGGACGCGGAGAGAAAAAAGTGACCTCTGCGCTCTCTGCGCCTCAGCGGTGAGCAGTTACAAAGGAAAATAGAATGAGCAACATTTGTATGATCGGTACGGGGTACGTCGGTTTGGTCACGGGAACTTGTCTGGCGGATCTGGGCAATCACGTGACCTGCCTCGACATCGCGCCTGAAAAAATCGCCTCGTTGCAAGCGGGCGTGCTTCCCATCCACGAACCTGGGTTGGCAGAACTCGTCGCGCGCAACGCCAAGGCGGGACGGCTGCGCTTTACAACGAGCTACGCCGATGCGCTGAACGGCGATGCCGCCGCCGAATTCATCTTCATCGCGGTCAACACGCCGCCCGCGGCGGACGGACACAGCGCTGATATGTCCTACGTCGAATCTGCCGCGCACAGCATCGGCGAACACCTGGACCACGACGCGATCATCATCAACAAGAGCACCGTGCCGATCGGTAGCGGCACACTGGTCGCAAACATTATCGCAGAGCATTCGCGCGCGCGCGGCATCGCCTTCGCCGTCGTGTCGAATCCAGAATTTCTGCGCGAGGGCAGTGCGATCCAGGATTTCCAGCATCCTGACCGAGTCGTCCTGGGTTCGACCACGCGCGCGGCAGCTGAAGAAGTCGCGCAACTTTACCTGTCCTTGCGCGCGCCCATCCTCATCACCGACCTCGCCACCGCCGAGATGATCAAGTATGCTTCCAACGCGCTCCTCGCCACCAAGATTTCGTTCATCAACGAGATCGCTCAAATCTGCGAGCAACTCGGCGCGGACGTGAAAGAAGTCGCGGCGGGCATCGGCTACGACCGACGACTCGGTCGCGCGTTCCTCGACGCGGGGATCGGTTACGGCGGTAGTTGCTTCCCCAAAGATGTCGCCGCACTGGCGGACATGGCGGACCGCGCAGGTCTGCACCCGCAGATGCTGAACGCCGTGATGGAGATCAACCGCGACCAGCGCCGCCACGTCGTCCGAAAATTGGTCTCGATCCTGGGTACCCTGCGCGGCGCGACCATCGGCATCCTGGGTCTTGCGTTCAAGCCCGATACGGACGATATGCGCGAAGCGCCAGCGGTGGATATTATCCGCGCGCTCGTCCAGCAGGGCGCGCAGGTGCGCGCGTACGATCCCGTTGCGCGGCAGACCGCGGCGCAGGCGCTGCGCGGCACGCCCGTGACGTTTTGCGAGGACGCGTACGCGGTCGCCGAGGGATGCCACGCGCTGGTCTTGGTGACCGACTGGAACGAATTCAAGTCGCTAGACCTGCGGCGGATTCGCGCCAGTATGCGTCAGCCCGTGCTGATCGATGGGCGCAATATGTATGAGCCGACCGAGATATCGAACTTGGGCTTTACGTATCGCGGCATCGGTCGCGCCAGCGGCGTCCGCGCGCCAGCGTCAAATGGCAACGGTCACGACCGCGTCGACGCGGCGGACGCGCGCGTGGATGTGTTCGGCGCGGCGATGAACGCGGCGGCGCGGCAGAATCAGCGCGCGGAGGCAGCGGTCGCGTCGTGAGCGACAGACGCGCGTCAGCGCGCCCATTCCGTGTTATAATGAGACTGTCGCAGTTCGCGGCAGAATGTTTGGAAAGAAGAAACCAGTGGCAACAGTGACCGCACAGAAATTGCAGCAAGCCGCCGCACACGGCAAACGCGTCGTCCGGCGGCGCTGGCTTTCTATTGGTCCTCGCTTGCTCGTGAGCTTTCTGGCGATCATCCTGCTGACCGGCGTGATCGGTCTCCTGGCAGCTCAGCAACTCAGCGCCCTGACGACCACAACCACCGAACTCACTACGCACGATTTACCCGAAGTCACCATCATCGGACGTCTCCGCACTTCGCTCTTTCGGCAGCGCGACCTAGAGCAGCGCTTGGTCAGCGCGGGCGAGACGGATGTGACCGGCGATCTCGCCGCGTTGACTACCACCCTCGACGAAATTGCCACGCAGCGCGCTACGCTTCAAGCGTTCGAGCCGCCGGACCCATCGGGCACCGCGTCGAATGATACCACGCTGGTACAGCAGTTCATCGACGGGCTGGCGCGCAGCAGCAGTGCGTCGAAGCAAATCCAATCGCTCGTCGCCAGCGGCAAGATCGCAGAGGCGCAGGCGCTCGAGCAGAACCAGCAAGCGCCCTTCGTGCAATCTTTGCTCGATGCGACGGTTCAACTGCGAACTTTGGAACAGGGCGAGGCGGCGACCGAAGCGGCGACGGTGCAACAGCAGAGCAGCCGCGCCACCGGGTTGATCCTTGCGCTGACCCTCTTCTCCATCCCGCTCTCGATTTTGCTGGCGGTGTTGATCACGCGCTCGCTGACCGACCCGCTCTCCGCGTTGCTCCACGCGACGGAAGCGATAACCGCCGGCGACCTGGAGGTCGAACCGCAGATCGCGCGCGGGGATGAACTGGGACGACTGGCGACAGCATTCAACACGATGCGGCTCAACTTGCGCTCGACCATCGCGACGTTGGCGGTGGAACGACAACAAACGCAAGCTATCATCGACGCCAGCGCGGATGGCGTGATGCTGGTGGACGCGCAGCGCACGATTTTGCAATTCAACCCGGCGGCAGAGCGATTGAGCGGCTGGCAGAAAAGCGAGGCGCTGGGACGACATTGCTGGGAAGTTTTGGGCTGCCGGGGCACTAGGCCGGAAGAAGCCGAGGAACACGAACGGCTCTGCCCGCTGACGCTGGCGTTACAATCCAATTCCGAGCAGGCGTCCGCCGAAATGCGCGCTTACACGCGCGATGGACAGCAGCGTTGGCTCGCGGTAAGTTGCGCGCCGGTCTCGCCAGGCGAAACAGCCACGGAACCACAGCGACTGGTGGTCGGGATACACGACATCTCACAACTGAAAGCAGTCGAGCAACTCAAGTCCGACTTTGTGGCGATGGTTTCGCACGAACTGCGCGCACCGCTGAGCACCGTAACCGGCTCGGTGGAGATGCTAGGACTGTTGGATCCGGTGAGCGACCACGAATCCTACCACGAAGTGGTCGGCATCCTGCAGCAGCAAACGCGCCGCCTGCGTCAGGTCGTCGAAGAAGTACTGCAGCTCACGCGCGTCGACGCCGGGCGCCTTCAGGTCCACTTGCAGCCAGTTCCCATCGCCGAATTTCTTAACAGCGCGATGGAAAACACGCGCCTGGCGTGGATCGGCGACGACCGCGCGCTGTCGCTGCGCGCGCCCCAAATCGATCCGTTGGTTTGGGCAGACCGCGCGCTGTTGGAAATCGTCGTCCGCAATCTGCTGGACAACGCGCGCAAATATTCGCCGCCCGGCGGTTCCATCGAGGTGCAAGTAGACCTCGCGCCGACGGGCGACCGCGTGCTGGTTCGCGTCGACGACCAGGGCGCGGGAATTCCACCAGAGCAACTCCAGCGCATCTTCGAGCCGTTCTCGCGCGGCGCGCATTCATCGCACAATTGGACGCGCGGTTACGGTTTGGGATTGTACATCGCGCGCGAATTGCTCCGCGTACACAACGGCGAAATCTGGGCGGAAAATCGAAAGGAAGGCGGCGCGAGTTTCGTCTTCTCGTTGTTTACAGTCGCCGACAATTCGTCGGAAGAGGCAAGCGCAGAGGAAGAGAAAATTTCCGTATGAACACGACGATTCTGATGATCGACGATGATGAGGCGCTCGTGCGTCTGACCGAACTCAACCTAACCAAAGCGGGCTATCGTTTTGTTTCCGCCAGTCACGGAATCGCCGGTCTACAGATGATGGAAAGCGAAAAGCCCAGTCTCGTGCTTTTGGACATCACGATGCCCAAGTTGAACGGCTGGGAAACTTGCCGATTGATTCGCCAAGTGTCAGACGTTCCGATCATTGTGCTGACTGGCAGCGACGATGAAGCCGACAAGGCGCGCGGGCTTGATCTGGGCGCAGACGATTACGTGACCAAGCCGTTTAGTCTGGTGGAACTCCAGGCGCGCATCCGCGCCGTGCTGCGTCGCGCCGAGATGCCCTCCATGTCCGAGCGCAGCGCCAAGCCGACGCGGTACCGCATCGGCGCGCTGGTCGTGGACATCCCGGCGCATAGCGTTACCCGGCACGGTCAACCCGTCGCGCTCACGCCCACCGAGTTCCGTTTGCTCGAGTACCTGCTCGTCAACGACGGCATGGCGCTTTCGCATCGCCAGTTGTTGACGGCGGTCTGGGGCTTGACGTCCAGCGATGAGACCGATCTGCTGAAACCGACGATCAGTCGACTCCGCCAAAAAATCGAGCAAGACCCGTCGCACCCGCGCATCATCGAGACTGTGCATGGAGTGGGGTACCGGCTCACGCGGCAGTTATCGCAAGACGACGCGGATTGATTTGGCGATGCGATTATTGCTCGTGCGTCACGGCGCAACGTTCGAGAATGAGCAAAAACGGTACATTGGGCAGACCGACGTTGCGCTCAGCCCGCGCGGAGAATCTCAAGCCGCCCAGCTTGGCGCGAATCTTGCGAATCAAACCATCGATTTGATTGTGACCTCCGATTTACAACGCGCGCACACAACCGCAAAAGCGATCGCGCGCCATCATACCGTTCCGCTTGAGCCAGACTCCGATCTCCGCGAGATCAACCGAGGAATCTGGGAAGGGATGACGTATGCCGAGGTGCAGGAGCATTACGCCGAACTGCTGGTGTGCTGGCGGCATACCCCGGCAGAATGTCAGATTCCCGGCGGCGAAACTCTGTTCCAATTGCGCGACCGGGTGGCGCGCGCGCTGGAGCGTTGGTACATCGCTGCGCCGGCGACCGTAGTGTGGGTCACGCACGCCGGCGTAATCCAAGTCGCTCTCTGCCACCTGCTCGATGTCAACCTCAACTCCTGGCGGCAGTTTCGCCGGGACAATGCCTCGATCACTCCAGTCCGCGTGGAACGCGTCGACGGAACACTGGTCGGCTCGATCGAGACCGCAACCGGGTTGTCCTCCGGGTCGATCCAGCCGCGCGCGGGCAGCGTCCAAAAACCGGTTTAACCGCGAGAGATTTGCCGCTCTTGACACTTGCGCCAAAGTGCATATAATTATGGCGTATAAATGTCGCCCTTTTGCGGCATTTGAACCATCGCTTGTAGTTGGCATAACGCCGCCGCCCGCGGCAAGGGGAGCGTATTTTGCGGTTGAGTCCGCCCGCTCGTTCTCGTATCCCCGGCAATCCTAGCGCGCCACACCGCGATTCCAAAGTTGCAACTCGCCGTTCCCCCTATCCGCGCGCTCAACTCCAGCCCATTCTCGATCATTTTGAAATCTATCTCGACCACCACGCGCTGTCGCCGGCGACTGTCCGCAATTACCTCGCCGACCTGCGCGCGTTCGCGCGTTGGCACGCCGCGCGGCAGCCGCCTTCGCGCGTCTTTGCCGCATCGGATTTTCGCGCGTACCGCGAACACCTCTGCAACGAGACCGACCACTCGCCCGCGACGATCAATCGGCGGCTCCAGTCGCTGCGGCTCTTTGGACGATTCCTGCACGAGATGGGACACGCGGCGGAAAATCCAACGCGCGATCTTCAGCTGCTGCGAAATGGAAAGGATCATCACCCCGCGCCGCGTACGCTCTCGCGGACCGAAATCGCGCGGCTGACGGAGGCGATTCGCGCCGGGCGCCCGAGTCTGTCGGGACGCGATCAGGCGATCATGGAATTGATGTTGCACGCCGGTTTGCGCGTCCACGAGGTCGGCGCGCTTCGGCTTGGCGATGTCGACACGACGCGGCGCGGGATGACCATTCACGTGCGCGGCAATGGGCGCAGCCGTGAGCGCATCGTTCCGCTAAACGCGACCGTCGCGCGTGCGCTGCGCGCTTATCTACCGACGCGTCCGGCGGTTCCGCGCGTCGATCATCTCTTTCTGAGCCAGCGCGGCCAGCCGCTTTCGACGCGCTCGATCCAGCGGCTGATTGCCTCGCACGCGCAGGCGGCGGGATTGGACGGCGTATCCGCGCAGGCGTTGCGGCACACCTGCACGGTGACCATGCTGCAAGAGACGCGCGATGCCGCGTTGGTCGCGCGCCGGCTGGGGCAGCAGAATACCAAGGGATTGGAAAGGTACCCACGCATTACGTAATACGCAACACGTATTCCGTTTGCGCGATACGTGGTGTCCTCACGGAGGTTGAATGGAAATCAAAGACATGAGCGCAGTGCGCGTCAGTCTGGCATCGCCAGAGCAGATTCGCTCGTGGTCGTACGGCGAGGTATTGAAACCGGAGACGATCAACTACCGCCGCCTGCGTCCCGAACGCGACGGTTTGTTCGACGAACGCATCTTTGGTCCGACGCGCGATTGGGAATGTTATTGCGGCAAGTACAAAAAGATTCGCTACAAAGGCGTCATCTGCGAAAAATGCGGCGTCGAGGTCGCGCCGTCGCGCGTCCGCCGCGAGCGCATGGGACACATCGAACTCGCCGCGCCGGTCGCGCATGTGTGGTACACCCGCCGCGTCCCGTCCTATCTTGGATTGCTGCTCGACGTGACGCGTCGCAATCTGGACCGCGTGCTGTATTTCGCGCAGTATATGATCACGCAAGTCGACGAGGGCGCGCGACAAAAAGCGCTGCATCGGCTGGAAGAAGAACTCAAGCACAAGATCGAGCGCGAAACTAAAAGCATTCAAGATAAAATCGACAATAAGCAATTGGCGTACGAAGAAGAGATCGAAAAGCTGGAAAAGAAAACCGACGCGGCGATCGCGCGCCTCGAAGAACAATTGAACACGCAGATGGACGAAGTCGTCAGCGCGGGCAAGGCGTTGGAGCGCCGACTGGATGAACCGGGACGCCAAGTCCGCAAGGCAGTGGTCTTCGAGCCGACTGGCGAGACGATTGTCGAGGAGGGCGAGGAGATCGCGCCCAAGCACAAACGCAAGGTGCGCGAAGCGGTCGAAGCGCAGGTCGCAAAAATCGAAAAGGAAATTCGCGCCAGCCAGAAGGACAAGAAACTCTTGCTGAGCGCCGAACGCGACCAGAAAAAACACGCGCTCGACGAGGAACTCGTCTCGCTGCAAGCGCAGCGCGACGAAAAGGTTACCGCCCTAGAAGCGACGTACGAACCGCGGTTCGAAGAACTGAAAGGCATTCAGGTCAAGGAATTTTTGGGCGAAGTCCGTTATCACGAGCTGGCGGAGCGCTGGGGCAGTGTGTTCAAAGCGTCGATGGGCGCGGAAGCGGTCTACGAGGTTATCAAACGCATCGACCTCGACGTGATGGCGCGCGACCTGCGCCGTGACATCCGCTCGACGCGTTCCAAACAACAGCGCAAGAAAGCGATCAAGATTCTGCGCGTGGTGGAATCGCTGCGATTGTCGGGGAACCGACCCGAATGGATGATCCTGACGG